>Ga0102931_1000103_pt1 | contig 37314 bp, 29 predicted proteins | sample SalPonR1_C_D1_MG_FD_79282 | JGI IMG/M metagenome (GOLD analysis project Ga0102931, IMG submission 79282) | Salt pond soil microbial communities from South San Francisco under conditions of wetland restoration - Salt Pond MetaG R1_C_D1_MG | ecosystem: Environmental > Aquatic > Marine > Intertidal... | reverse complement strand
GAATCCTGCGCTATCCGCCACCTTTTCCGCCGCTTCGGGAAGAATGCCGCCCTCCGATGTTGCGCCGCCTCTCCCGCCGCTCGAGGCCATTTGCTCGCCGGAAATCCGCCAGATCTCGAGAAACCGCCGGTTGAAAGAGGCAACCCGGCCCTGGCCGTCGACCACGAGTATGCCGTCCGGCGACGCTTCCTGGATGGCCCGGAGCAGCGAGCGATCGAATGTCGCGCTATCTGGCATCTGGCCGTATCCGGAGTGTTTGCAATCGCTCGTTGATGGGGATGTTCCTCCGACGCGCGTCGCGATTTTCCCGACAGGACTACCATCCAGGCAGGCGGCTGACAAGGTGGTGCTGCACTCAATTCTAGGGGATGTGGGGCCACCAGCGTAATAACGGCCGTTTTCCGTCTATCTCTGTCGGGCTATTCCACGCAGGCCTCCTGGCCGTGGCCGCTATTGCGGCAGGTTTTGCAAGAGAAAGCGTGACAGATTGCCGCCCATGACCTTGCGGATCGTCGACTCGGCCATGCCCGCCTTTAGCAGGGTGTCTGTCAGCACGGCAAGCTCGGAAACATCGAAAGGCACGGTCGTCGCGCCATCGTAGTCCGATCCCAGTGCAATGTGATCTTCGCCCACAAGCGCAACGCCATAGCTGATGGCGGCAGCGATACCCGCGGGAGAAACGTCGCACACCGCGGCATCCCAGAAGCCGACCCCGATCAGACCGCCAGCCGCAGCGATGTCGCGCATGAGCGCGTCGTCAATATTTCGCGGCGTCGGGCAGTGGCCCTGAAAGCCGGTATGGCTGACGACCAGTGGCCGCGTCGTCAGAGTCAGCACTTCGCGCACGCTCTGCGGCGAGGAATGCGCCACGTCGATGATCGCTCCCCGCTCGTCGAGGCGGCGGACGACCGCTTCGCCGAACGCCGAAAGCCCCTGACCGCCCGTGCCGTGAAGCGAGCCGCCGAGTGCATTATCAAAAAAGTGGTGCAGCCCGAACATGCGGAAGCCGGCGCCGTAAAGACGATCAATGCTGGCGAGGTCGCCGTCGAGGGCATGGGCGCCTTCGATCCCGAGAACGGCGCCCACGGTTTGCGCGCCAGCGTCGCGTTCGTCAAGCAGTCTGACAAGATCGGCGGCGTTGCGCAGCAGCACCAGAGCCTCAGGCTCGGCGTTGGCGATGGCCGCTATCCTCTCGCCCTGGTAAAGAGCGCGTTCCGTGAGGCTGCCCCAGGTTCGTGGCGGCCAGCGCTGGGCCATGGCCAGCAGGGTGATGTTGTCCCTGGCCTCGCTGCTGTTGCGTTCATAATTCATTCCGGCCGGTGTGCGGGTGACAGAGGTGAAGACCTGCAGCGCGACGTTGCCGGCGCGCAGGCGCGGCAGGTCTACGTGCCCGCGCTCGCTGCGCTCTGTGAGGTCCCTGCGCCAGAGTGTGCTGTCGGTGTGCAGGTCGCCGACGATCAGATCAGCGTGCAGTGCCGCAGCTTTCGGCGTTATCGGTGCCGGCGCGTGGGACAGCACCCGGTTCATGCTGTTTTCGACCATGCGCGGGGCGAGGGCGAAAAACAGGCCGACTGCAAGCGCGAGGATGAGCAGGGGCAGGCGAAGTTTTCTCATGGCGGCATCACTGACAGAAAGATGAATCTCAGTCTACACCCTTGGTGAATCCCCGGTTAATTGCCTGCGCGAGGTGGTATCCCGCAAGAGCAGCCGCGCCAGCATCGGGAGTAAAAGCCTGGCCTTTGCAGCAGACAATGAACCGTCGTCTCCGTGCGGGCGTAAAGTGCTCAAACCCTAAGAGTGCATCGCCATGCTCCGCCTTCGCCTTGTCCCGCTAATCTTGTCTGTGCTGTCATTGACGATGTCTGTGGTGCCGGTTTCCCAGGCCCAGCCCCCGGAGAGCCGCAAAGCGTCGGCCGCCGGCGCAGTCGAGCAACGCGGCGCAGGTTCCGCCGGGTGGCGGACGGAACTCGGTCTCGGCGTGATTGTGAATCCGGAGTCGGTGGGCGGGGCCGATTACCGGCTGTTGCCGCTGCCCTATTTTGATTTTCGCTACCTCGATGACAAGGGGACGCGCTACTTCGCCAATATCCCGCAGGGAATTGGTGGTTATCTATATCGCAATCGCGATCTCACCAGCAGTCGCTTTTTCAACATCGCCGCATCTATTGCTCCGGGCTTCAACGTCCGCAATGACGACATACCTGGGCTGAAGGAAGTCAATGTCGCCACGGAGGCGCGGCTGTCGGTCGAGACCGGCGGTCGTGAGTGGACGGCCAATGCGACGCTGGCTCAGGATGTCGGCGGCGGACATGAGGGGATGTACCTCGATCTCAGTGCGGCGCGCCGTGGCCGGGTGGGGAGGACGGGCGGCTTTTACTCGCTAGGTCCGGTGCTGCGCCTCGGCGACAGCAATTACAAGGACAGTCTGTTCGCGGTCACCCCGGCGGAGTCAGCGACCTCGGGTCTGCCGCAGTACACGGCGGGAGCGGGACTGGAGCGCCTGGGCCTGCAAGGGCTGCTGAGCCTGCCGGTAGGCCAGTCGCGTTGGCGCTGGACCGGCATCGCCCGCGCGTCGCGGCTGATTGATAATGCGGCGGACAGCCCGGTGGTTGAGGAAAAGACACAGCTGTTTGTTCTCATGTCGATCACGCGGCGCTTCTGAGCGTTCTTCGCCTGGCAACGCCGCGCCGCGTTCCACCCACACCTGCTTGAAAAGTGTACCTGTGCAGACAGCCACGGCTGTCTTCCTCTGGCAAGTCACGTAAAGTCCATAGCTATTACCTGTGACTGAGGCCACCGCTGTGCGCGTCGGTGCTGTCTCTGGCGAACAAAGGAAACACAGCGAGTGACCGACCCTGCACCATCAACCCACGACGGCCTGATCGTCCTGCAGAGCAACCGCACCGAGGACCTGCTCGAGCTAACCCTGGGCTGGCTGAATCGCCACCCGCTGCATCCCCTTGAGCGCACGGTATTCCTGGTGCAGAGCAACGGCATTGCCCAGTGGCTGAAAATCTCCTTCGGGGAGCGGCAGGGACAGCCCGGTCGCGGCATCTGCCTGGGCACCGATGTCATGCTGCCAGCCCGTTTTCAGTGGGAGGTCTACCGCGCTGTAATTGAGGCGGTTGAAGGACCGGGAGAGGTGCCGGCAACCTCTCCCTACGACAAGGCGCGGCTGCGCTGGCGGCTGCTGGCGCTGCTGCCTCGGGTACTGGATGATCCGCGCTTCGCCCCGCTGGCCCGCTATCTGCGTGAGGACGACGAACAGCGCAAGAACTATCAGCTTGCGGAGCGACTGGCGGATCTGTTCGATCAGTACCAGGTGTACCGGGCCGACTGGCTTAACGCCTGGGAGGCCGGCCGCGATGTCCTCAGCCTGCCGGGCAACCGCGAAATCCCTGTGCCCACAGAGCAGCGCTGGCAACCGGCTCTGTGGCGAATGATCGGCGATACAATGGGTGCGGCGTTTGCGAGTACTCACCGCGGTGCAGTACATCGGCGCTTCCTGGACAGTGCTGCGCGACTGCAAAAGCGTCCCCCCCGCCTGCCACCTCGCGTTGTGGTGTTTGGTATTTCCTCACTGCCGCAGCAGGTGCTGGAGGTACTCACGGCGCTGTCTGGCGTCAGCGAGGTGATTCTCTGCCTGCTCAATCCCTGCCAGCATTTCTGGGGCGAGATCATCGAGACCCGGGAGGTGCTGCGGCATTATCACCGTCAGCAGCGTCGCCGCGGCATGCCCGAGAACCTGCATCTCAATCCGGAGTCGCTGCATCTGCACGCGCATCCGCTGCTGGCCGCCTGGGGCAAGCAGGGGCGCGATTACCTTCAGCTTCTGGCCGAATACGACAGTACCGATGTCCAGGCGATGGCGGCCCTGCAGCAGCCGGTTGACTGGTTCCAGTCGCCGCCCACAGACTCGCTGCTGGGTCAGCTGCAGGACGATATCCTTGAGCTGCGCCCGCTGGCGGAAACCCGCGATACCTGGCCGCCGGTGGATACTGCGCGGGACCTCTCGATCCGTTTCCAGCGCTGTCACAGCCCACAGCGCGAACTGGAGGTGCTGCATGATCAACTGCTGGCGGCCTTTGCGGACAGTGACTCGCTGCAGCCCCGGGACATCATGGTCATGGTGCCGGACATCAACGATTACGCGCCCTCGATCGATGCGGTCTTCGGTCAGTTCAGCCGGGAAGATGCGCGTCACGTGCCCTACCACGTGGCGGATCAGCAGCAGCGCCATCGGCAGCCCATGCTGGTCGCGCTGGAAACGCTGTTGTCGCTGCCAACGCTGCGTTTTCGCGCCAGCGAGATTCTCGACCTGCTGGATATCCCGCCGCTGCGACAGCGCTTCGGCCTTGCGGAGAGCGACCTGCCGGTGCTGCAGCGCTGGATACGCGGCGCCAACGTGCGCTGGGGTCTGAACGCCGATCAGCGCAGTGAGCTGGATCTGCCGTGGCATGACGATCTGCATAGCTGGCGCTTCGGGCTGGCGCGGATGCTCATGGGCTACGCTGTCGGGGAAGCCGCCGAAAACGGCGCCGACTGGGCGGCCATCGTGCCCTACGACGAGGTGGCGGGTCTGGATGCGGCACTTGTCGGTCCGCTGTATCGACTGATTCTCGTGCTCGATGAGCTGCGCCAGCGACTGCAGCAGCCACAGAGCGTCGCGGACTGGGGGGACACACTGCGAGCGCTGCTGGAGATGACGCTCAAGCCTGTGTCCGCGGCAGAGCAGGGCATGCTGGAACAGATCAGAATCACCCTCGATGCCTGGCAGACGGAAATCGAGGAGGCGGGGGTGCTCGAGCCCCTGTCACTGGCGGTGGTGCGCGAGAGCTGGCTCGACCGCATCGACGAGCCACAGCTGTCGCGAAGCTTCCTGATGGGTCGCATTACCTTCGCCACTCTCATGCCCATGCGGGCCATTCCCTTTCGTCACATCTATCTGCTCGGGATGAGCGATGGCGCCTATCCACGCCGCACGGACGCCGTGGATTTTGACCTCATGGCCCTGCGCGAGCACTACCGCGCCGGCGATCGCTCGCGACGCGACGACGACCGCTACCTGTTCCTGGAGGCGCTGCTGTCTGCCCGGGAGCGGCTGAGCATCAGCTGGTGCGGGCGCAGCGTAAAAGACAACAGCGAGCAGCCGCCCAGTGTGCTGGTCGGCCAGCTGCGCGATCATCTTGGCAAGGGCTGGCGGCTTGCTTCAGGGCAGCCGGCCGCGGAGCTGCTGCCGGCAATCACTACGGAGCACCCGCTACAGCCCTTCGGCGCGGCCTATTTCCGCGAGGATTCCGCGCTGTTTACCTACGCCACAGAATGGCAGAGCCTGCGTAGCGATCAACGCACGCAGGCAGATCCCGAGCCGCACAGCCCGCCACTGCCGGCCTGGTGGCCGGAGGTGGACGTCACGCTCGCCCAGCTGGCGGGTTTCCTGCGTGACCCTGTTGCGGCGCTCTTCCAGCAGCGGCTTGCAACCTATGTGCGTGACGACGACATCCTGGCGCAGGATGAGGAGCCCTTCGCCTTTGACGGCCTGGATAAATGGCAGCAGCTGGATGCCCTGCTGCAGCCATTGGGGCAGCGGCTGGCCCAGGGCGAGGACGTGGACTTGTCGGATCTTTTCGCGCGGCGGGTGAATCAGCGTCAGCGTGCGGGGGACTATCCGCCCGTCCCGGTTGGCCCTGCGGTGCGCAAAACCTTGCTGCAGCCGCTGCCCGGCACACTGGAAAGCTATCGCGATTGCCTCGCAGTCTATCCCGAACGCCTGCCGCTGACGCCCATTGTTCGCCACGATGCCAGCCTGGACTGGGAAGGTGCCGAGCGCCGGCTGGTGCTGGCGGATACCCTGGACGGTATGCATGTCTCCCCGGATCGGGACGCCACCGCCCGCATTGTGTTGATGACCAGTTCTGTCAACCGCGGACGGGACCGGCACTGGATGCAGATTCTCAAGCAGTGGCCCGCCCACCTTGCCCTGCAGCTGTTGTATCCGGGCGCCGCGACACACCTGGTCTCCCCGGGCGGCACGCTGGTGCTGCGCGGCATGCCAGAAGCGCAGGCGCAGGAGCGACTGGATCGGCTGATGGGCAGCTGGCTGCGGGGAATGCAGCGACCCATACCGACGCACCCGGAGCTGGCCTTCGCCATGCTGCGACGCTATCCCGACGGGAGTCCGCACGACTCGCAGGTCGAGAGCCTGCTGGCTGACAGTCGCCTGCGGGCGGACTGGGACAGGAGCTTCGAGCAGCTCTGCGAGCGTACGCCGCTGCTGGTGAGGGAGTACCCGACCCTCGAAGCGCTGGTGCAGGCGCCGGCATTCCTCGCCGTCAGCCTGGAGCTTTACGCCGATGTCTGGGCCTGGGTAGGTGCCGTGCAGGAGGACGATCAATGACGCTTTCACGCGAGCGAGCCATCGCGCTGGATCTGCCGCTGACCGGCAGTCAGCTGATTGAGGCCAGCGCCGGTACCGGCAAGACCTTCACGATCGCGCTGCTTTACGTGCGCCTGGTACTGGGTCACGGGCAGTCCGACAGCGACGTTTCCGCGCACGGCAAGGCCTTCAGCAGATCCTTGGTGCCCCCGGAAATCCTGGTCGTGACATTCACCGAGGCGGCCAGCCTGGAACTGCGTGACCGCATTCGCGAGCGCCTGGTGCAGGCAACCGAGGCCTTTCGGGCGGAGGACGGGAACGACGGCCTGGCCGGCAGCGATCCGCTGCTGGCAGCACTGCGCGCCGATTTTGCGCAAGAAGCCTGGCCACGCTGTGCCCGTAGCCTGCAGATGGCCGCGGAGTGGATGGACGATGCCGCCATCTCGACCATCCACAGCTGGACCCAGCGCATGCTCAAGGAGCACGCCTTTGACAGCGGCAAACTGTTCCGCCAGGAAATCGTCAAGGACCTGACCGGGCCGACCCTGGAAGCGGTCACCGACTACTGGCGCAGCCGGGTCTATCCCCTCAGTGAACCCCTGGCCGCTGTCATGGTGGCGTTGTTTCGCTCGCCACAGGGTCTGCATTCACAGCTGCGCAGGCTGCTGCAGCGCGACGACGCCACGCTGCTATCTGCCGGTGAGCCCGTTACCGGCACCGACCTTGACAGTATCCTTGGCCGCGCGGCGCGCAGCCGCGAGGCGCTGGGTACTGCAGAGGCAGACGCCCGTGACGTCTACCGGCAGAGCGCGGATGAGATTCACCGTACGCTGCGCGATCTGCGCGCTGTCATGAATGGCACGACCTTCAGGGGGCTGAACCGGGACGAGACCTTTGCGGGCTGGCTGGCTGAGCTATCCGAGTGGGGCGCAGGACAACGCGCGCTGGAGGAGTCGCCCTTTGTGCAGAAGCTGGCGCGGGAGCGTTTCAAGCTGAAAAAAGGTGGTGTGCTGCCAGCGCTGGCGCTGTTCGACGTGCTGCAGACCTGGCAGGAGCAGCAGGCGGCAGAGGCGCTGGCTCAGCGTCAGCTGCATCCCGCTGTTCTCGCCGAGGCCAGAGACTGGGTGGGCCAGCGCCTGGCGGCGCAGCTGGAGGCGCAGGCCCAGATGGGCTTTGACGACATGATCCGGGGACTGGCCCGCGCTCTCGACAGCGAGGGTGAGGCGGGCGACGCGTTGGCGACGCGTATCCGCACGCAGTTTCCTGTGGCCATGATCGATGAGTTCCAGGACACCGATCCGGCGCAGTACCGGATTTTTCAGCGTATCTACGATGTTGGCAGCGCCACGCCGGACTCGGGCCTGATCCTCATCGGCGACCCCAAACAGGCGATCTACGGCTTCCGCGGCGGCGATATCCATACCTACCTCGCGGCGCGGGAGGCCACCCGGGGCCGCCATCACACGCTGGGCACGAATTTTCGCTCCAGTGCTGGCGCAGTGGGCGCTGTCAATCAGTTGTTCTTTGGGGCTGAGCGTGCGTATCCACGCGCCGCCTTCCGCTTTGCCGAGCCTGACAACCCCGACGAGAATCCGCTGCCCTTTCATCCCGTGGACGCCAATGGCCGCGGCGAGCAGCTTGTGCTCGATGGTGAACCCGCTGCCGCCATGACCGGCTGGCTGCTGGCCGGCGACGGTGACCAGGCCTGCCTCAACAAGCAGGCCTACCTGCGCGACGCTGCCCGTCACTGCGCCAACCGCATCGCCGCCTGGCTCAACCAGGCGCAGGAGGGAAAGAGCGGGTTCCGGGCGCCGGACGGGGGCGGATTCACACCCCTGCAGGCCGGGGACATTGCCGTTCTGGTGCGCGATCGCAAGGAGGCTAAGGCCATTCGCGAGGCCCTCGGCGCGCGCGGGCTGGCCAGTGTCTATCTGTCTGACCGGGACAGCGTCTTCGCGACCCCGGAGGCCCGGGATCTGCACCACTGGCTGCGGGCCATGGCTGGCCCCGAGGATCCTTCGCTGTTGCGGGTCGCGCTGGCCACCGCCACGCTGGGGTGCTCCCTCGCCTGGCTGGATGCGCTGCAGCGGGATGAGCTGGCCTTTGAAGACATTCAGGCGCGCTTCATCCGTTATCGTCAACTCTGGCAGCGACGCGGCGTATTGCCGGCACTGCGTCGGCTGCTGCATGATTTTCACGTGCCCGAGTTCCTGCTCGGTCGCAAGCAGGGTGAGCGAGCGCTGACCAACCTTCTTCATCTCGCCGAGTGGGCCCAGCAGGCCAGCGACAGCCTCGATGGCGACCATGCGCTTATTCGCCAGCTCGCTGAACACCTGGCCGAGCCGGGGTCTGACGAGCAGGTCCTGCGCCTGGAAAGCGATGCCGAGCTGATTCAGGTGGTGACCATCTTCAAGTCCAAGGGGCTGGAGTATCCGCTGGTGGCCCTCCCGTTCCTGTGCACCTACCGCGAGGTTGACGCGCGCTTTGGCAACCCGCTGTATCACGTCGATCATCGTCCGGTCCTGGAACTTGCCGCGAAGAAAGATCTGGCCCCCGAGGGTTTTCAGCGGGCGGATGATGAGCGCCTGTCCGAGGAGGTGCGCCTGCTGTATGTGGCGCTGACCCGTGCCCGGCATGCCACCTTTATCGGTCTCGCACCGCTGTCGGTGGGGGCGAGCCAGACGGCTACCCTGCACAAGTCCGCGCTGGGCTACCTGCTGGCGGGTGGTGAGAAAATCCCCGACCTGCAGAGTCTGCGCGCCTGCTGGCGGGCGCAGGTTGAACGCTGTCCGGATATTCACCTGGAGGAGGGCGGCAGCAGCGATACGATGCATGAGGCCAGCCCGGAGCCGCCTGCCGGCAAGGCGGCCCGGTTGCCCGCTCATGCCTCCTTCAAATCCTGGTGGATTGCCAGCTACTCGGCGCTGTGCCATCCCGCGCTGGAGGGTGCGCCGGAGACCGCCGATGTGGAGGTGCGCGACGAGGAGCGTGAGCCGCAGGTGTATCCGCTACCTCAGGACGCGCCACAGACCCCTGCTTCGGGCACGCTGCATGCATTTCCCCGCGGCCCTGAGCCCGGCACGTTCCTGCACAGTGTGCTGGAAGACCTGGCTGGCCTCGGCTTCGATCAGGTTCTGGACGATGCATCTCTCCTCGCGCGGGTAGCTGAGCGCTGTCGCCAGCGTGGTTGGGACATGCATATCGATGCCCTGCATCACGGCATTCAGGCATGGCTGACCACACCGCTGGCGCCGGCGGGGGACAGCGGGCCGACACTGTTGCATCTGCCCCGTTACCGCGCCGAGCCCGACTTCTGGTTTGCCACGGCAGATGCCGCAACGCCGGCCTTCGACAGACTGCTGCAGGCATATCTGTTTCCCGGCGCACCGCGACCGCCGCTCGGCGAGCGGCGGCTGAATGGCCTGATGAAGGGCTTTATCGATCTGCTGGCCGAGCACGAGGGGCGTTTCTATGTGATCGACTGGAAATCGACCTGGCTGGGCGCTGATGATAGCGCCTATCACGCGGAAGCCATGCAGAGTGCCCTGCTTGAAAAGCGTTACGACCTGCAGCTGGCCATCTACCTGGTGGCGCTGCATCGCCACCTGCGGCATACGCTGGGAGCGGCATACGATTACGAAAGCCATGTCGGCGGCGCTATGCTGGTGTTCCTGCGCGGCATTGAGGCGCCCTCCCGGGGAGTGGTCACGATCAAGCCGCCGCTGGCAGTCATACAGGCGCTGGACGACTGCCTGGCGGGCGCAGGAGCGCGCACAGCAGTGGGGGGACGCACGGCATGAGCGATCTGAAAACGCTGCCGCGGCTCACCGAACACGCGCTGGACGATCCCGGGGCCCTTCTCGCGCTGGTATTCGCCTGGGCGGAGGCGGGCTGGATCCGCGATCTGGATGCGGCCCTGGCGCATCGCCTGTTCGCCCTGGCGCCCGACGGCGATGCCGCCTGCCTGCTGGCAGCCGTCATGGTCAGTCACCAGGCCGGGCAGGGCCATCTCCTGCTGGACCTCGAGCGGGCGCGCCGACAGCCCCGTGAGCTCATCGCCGTGACGGTCGATCACACCGCAGCCGCGGAGGATCCGCCGCTGCCTCCCGAGGCGCTGCTGAGCCTCATGTCCGCGTCCTGGGAGTCGCGACTGCGAAGCTGGGCCGCGGTTGGTCAGGGCGGCGGCAGTGAACCGCTGGTGCTCGACAATCACCGGCTCTACCTGCGTCGCTACTGGCGTCACGAGTCGCAGGTGTCGCAGGCGCTGGCGGCGCGCCTCGCGGGTGCGACCGCGGTCTGCCCGGAACGGCTGCGCGCGGTGCTCGACCGCCTGTTTCCACCCACGGATGCAAGGGCCGAACCCGCTCGCTGGCAGAAGCTGGCCTGTGCACTGGGTGCGCGCTCCACCTTCACCGTTATCACCGGCGGCCCCGGCACGGGCAAGACCACCACGGTCATCCGGCTGCTTGCGCTGCTGCAGGTGTTAGCCGTTGACAGCGGCTCGGCCCCACTGCGTATCCGGCTTGCGGCGCCCACGGGCAAGGCTGCAGCACGCCTGAACGAGGCGATCATTGGCCAGATCGGTCAACTGGCGGACCTCGATCTGCCGCGGGCGAAGCAGCTAGGCGAGTGCATCCCGTCCGATGTCACTACCCTGCATCGCCTGCTGGGAGCGCGGCCGGATACCCGTCACTTCAAGTACCATCGCTTCAATCCGCTGCCGCTGGACATGGTGGTGGTGGACGAGGCCTCCATGATCGACATCGAGATGATGTCAGCGCTGCTCGAGGCGTTGCCATCGCATGCCCGGCTGGTGCTGCTTGGGGACAAGGATCAGCTGGCCTCGGTCGAGGCGGGTGCGGTTCTGGGCAGTCTCTGTGCCCGAGCAGAGGCGGCACACTACCGTCCTGCGCTGGCGCAGTGGCTGCAGGCTGCCAGCGGCTGGGCGGTGGAGTCCGAGTATCAGGACGGCGAGGGTCGCCCGCTGGATCAGGCGGTGGTGATGCTGCGCCACTCGTTCCGCTTTGATGACCGCAGTGGTATCGGCGAGCTGGCCCGCGCGATAAACGCCGGGGACAGTGTCCGGGCCATGGGAGTGCTGACGGACGAGAGCTTTGCCGATGTGCAGCGACTGCGCCCCGATGGCGAGCGGCTGGCCGCTCTGGCAATCCATGGACATCGGCAGGAGGCCGTCGCCGGCTACAGCCATTACCTGAACCTTCTTCGGGGACCGTCCCCTGCACGCCCGGTGGCGCAGGCCGAGCGTGAAGACTGGGACCGCTGGGCGCTCTCGGTGCTAGAGGCGCACGCCGGATTCCAGCTCCTCACGCCCCTGCGCAGCGGTAAGCAGGGCGTTGCGGCCTTGAACGCACGGATTGAGTGGGCGCTTCAGCAGGAAGGCCTGATCACCCGCACTGCGATCGACAGTCAGTGGTACGAGGGACGTCCGGTGCTGGTCACCGGAAATGACTATGGTCTTGGACTGATGAACGGCGACGTGGGCATCGCGCTGCAGGCGCCGGTGGAATTCGGCGCCCCGGGGCGTGGCTTGAAGCTCAGGGTTGCCTTCTCTTCGGGTGACGGCGGTGTGCGCTGGATCCTGCCCAGCCGGCTGCAGCGCATCGAGACGGTCTTCGCCATGACCGTGCACAAGTCACAGGGATCTGAGTTCCTGCACACCGCGCTGGTGATGCCGGACACACTGTCCCCGGTGCTGACCCGGGAGCTGGTCTACACCGCGGTGACCCGGGCAAAGAGCCACTTTACGCTGCTGTGTGCCAGCGATGACGTCCTGGCGCAAGCGGTAGAGCGGCGCGTGGCGCGGCAGAGCCAGCTCGGCCTTCTGGGGTCAGGTGCCGTCGGGATCTGACCCCAGAAGGGACGCCAACCGTGTACCATTGAGACTTCAGCGTTGCGGGCCTGTATTTATATAGCCAGCCCGGAGCACCTTTTGCTGCAGCATAATAGCGAGGTCACTGATGATTTTTCGACAACTGTTTGACAGTACGTCCTCCACCTACACCTACCTCCTGGCCGATGAGCAGGCGCGGGAAGCCCTGCTGATTGACCCCGTGTTCGCCCAGGTGCAGCGCGATCTGGCCTTGATAGATGAGCTGGGTCTGCGCTTGCGGCTGGTCATTGATACTCACGCCCATGCGGACCACGTCACCGCCGCCTGGCTGCTGCGCAGGGAGACGGGCTGCGATATCGCCTCTGCCAGAGCGATCGATGCCAGGAACGTAACGCTGCCCCTCGACGACGGCCAGACCTGCGGCGTAGAGGGCGTGCAATTGCGCTGTATCGCCACGCCAGGGCATACCGATGGCTGCATGAGTTTTGTCACCGCTGACCAAAGCCGGGTGTTCACCGGGGATACGCTGCTGATTCGGGGCTGCGGGCGCAGTGACTTCCAGCAGGGCAGCGCCAGCCGACTGTATGCCTCTATCACCGAAAGGCTGTTCAGCCTGCCCGACAGTTGCCGGGTCTATCCCGCGCACGATTATCAGGGGCGCAACGTCAGCTCTATCGGTGAGGAGAAACGTTTCAATGCCAGGGTCGGCGCCGATGCCAACGAGACTGATTTCGTGGAATACATGAACGCGATGAAGCTACCGCATCCGAAGCTGATTGACGAGGCTGTGCCCGCCAACCTGCGCAGCGGTGCCCCGGAGGAAGGCGAGTTACCGAGTCGGCCCGACTGGGGCGATATTCGTCTCACCTACTCAGGGGTGCCGGAGATCGACGAGGAGTGGCTTGAACTGCATCTCGACAGCGTGACTGTCCTCGATGTCCGCCTCCCCGATGAGGTACGTGATTGTCCTCTTGCGCAGACCCTGGTTGATGTTCACATCCCCCTGGCTGAGCTGCGCGACAGACTGGGTGATGTGCCGACAGGCAAGCCCGTCGTTGCGCTGTGTCGCTCCGGACGGCGTTCTTCACTGGCGGTCTCGATTCTGCGCGATGCCGGCTACCCGCAGGTTGCCAGCCTCAGTCGCGGTCTGCGTGCCATGCTTCAGGACGGGTAGAAATTGACCGGAGGGGGAGAATTATCGATGGTTGATCTCGGGAAAGTACACCAGTACGCCCGTCACATGAGCAGGCACGACTGGTGCGAGGCGTTCGTTCGGTTTGCCGCCAGCGGAGACAATCCGCTCGGATTGCCTGCCTTTCCCGCCGAGGATATCCAGAGGCTTACCAATAGCCAGGCCAATGCAGAGACCATGCGCGGCGCCGCCGACTTTTACCGGATTCTCGACGATACTCTGATGGCGCACCCCGGCATCACCGGGCGTCTTCTGGATTTCGGTGCCGGATGGGGTCGTATCACGCGTCTGTTGCTGCGCTCGCTGCCCCCCGACGCCATCGCGGCCCTGGATGTGGATGCCCGGCTGGTCGACGCCGGCGCCGCACAGCTCCCCGGTATTGATTTTCTGCGCATGGAAAGCGGCGACAGGCTGCCATTTGCAGATGGCAGTTTCGCGATGGTGATTGCCAATTCCGTGTTTTCGCACCTGTCCGAGGATGCGCATCATTTCTATGTCGCCGAAATTGCGCGGATTCTCAGGCCCGGCGGTCTTTTCGTCGGCACAAGCCTGTCTTTGCGGACGTATCGCACCTGGTTGGAGCAGCCGGCCTATCGGACGTGGATTACTGGGTTGCTCGGGGCCCCCGAGGCGGTCATGGCGTCGCTGGCGAACCGGGAGTTTGTGTACGCGAAATCCGGGCGATGGACGGATTACGGGATCGCGCTCTTGCCGGAGGATTATGTCCAGCAGCACTGGCAGCAGCATTTTTCAAGGATCACGACCCGCGACGATTACAAGCAGGACGTCAATGTGGCGCAGAAGAAAGCACAGTAGGGCGACCGGGTGGTCGCCACGTCGCGCCTTATGCGGGCCTTACTTGAAATGCGATTTGAAATAATTGATGGAATTGCCCAAGGCCTTCCAGGCGTGTTCGGTATCGTCTTTTATTTCCTGCCAGCGCTCCTCGCCGGCGGAGCGCGCATCGTCGATGCGTTTCTTTGCGGTCCGCCGCTGTTCGCGCAGGTCGTTCACGCGCTTTTCGTATTCCTTGCGCGCCTCGCCCTCAAGCTCGTCGGCACGTTTTTCGATTGTGTCCATGTGTGCGTCAATGTCATCCAGCTGGCTCTTGAGCTTTTCGATGACTTCCTCGCGGCTGCTGTCACTCATGTTGATTACCTCTCTGCCTGTGATGTTGTTAGCCGATGGTATCAGACTGTCTCCGATGGCGGACTGTCCTCGACGAGGCGCCGATGCACGCGCACCGCTGTGGCCCTGGGTCGCACTGTGCCGCCGCGCGCTTCAAACTGGGCGCGCGTGAATGCCGCACCGAACAACAGAATCAAAGAAGAATAGTTCACCCATAACAGCAATACCACCAGTGAGCCGGCGGCGCCATAAGTGGATGCGGTGGCTGTATTTGCAAGGTAAAGGGCGATCAGCGATCGACCCAGGGTAAACAGGGCCGCGGTGATGGCGCCGCCGATGAGCACATCCTTCCAGCCAAGAATGACATCCGGAAGAATGCGAAACATGGCAGCGAACAGTAGGGTGACGACGCCGAAGGACAGCGCCAGTTCAAGGCCGATCAGCAGAAAACCCGGTACCGGGAGCCACTGCTCAGCGAACGTCATCATCGCTCGCAGGGCAACGCTCATCAGAAGCGATACAAGCAGAATGAAGCCAATCGCAAGCACAATGGTCAGTGACAGCAGGCGGCTGCGAACGTAGATGAGTGCACTGTTGCGCGACGGTCGTGCTGCGACATCCCATATCGCATTGAGGGACTGCTGCATCTGGGCAAAGACGGTGGTGGCACCGAGAATGATCGCGGCGAGTCCGATAAGGCTGGGAATCAGGCCGTTTTGATCGATCTGCGAATTGATGACGGCCGTCTGCACAATTCCCGCCGCTTCCGGGCCGATGGTGTCCTGCAGCTGATCTATGATCTGGCCTTGCGCGGCTTTTTCTCCGAGCACCAGGCCGACGACCGTGACCGCGACAATCACGACCGGTGCGATGGAAAAGATGGTAAAGAAGGCGAGCGCCGCTGCATAGATGAACGCCTGGCTTTCCAGCCAGACCGCTGCGGCGCGGCCGAAGACCCTGAGCCAGAAACGGAAGAGGCCGACTGTGTTGGAAAGTAAGTTAGCCATGCGAGCAGTATAGCGTAGCTGGCCGCGGCTTTACTCCCCTCAAGGAATCAGAGCGTCGGGCGGTCGGTGGTCGGTCGGCAGCTGCGCGCCCTTGGTGTCAACCCAGAGTCGCGCATTACGCTCGACCAGGCGGGTGCCTGGCCCACTAGAAGCGCACATCCCACTGCAGTCGCAGTCGGTTCTCGGACCCTTGCTGTTGCAGGAGCGGATCCTCGATGTCGATGCGCGCGAACTCGAGGGAGAGTTTGTTGTGGTGACCGTCGAAGTACCAGTTGGCCACCCCGGTAAACTCCTCCAGGTCATCGTTGCCGCGGAAGTCGCCCTGATCGACACGTGCGTAGCGTAAGGCCATGTCCAGCTGTTGCGGCAGCTGCGGCACAAGCGCGTGCGGGATGAGTCCCAGCTGGATAAAGCCACCCTCGAGAGTCGTTACGCTAAGCGGGCTGTTTGCGTCGGCGAAGCGGTCGGTGACTTCCTTGCGGTTAAGCTCGGTCTCCAGCGACAAGCCGCGCCAATGCAGCCGAAGCTCTGCCAGGGCCTGCTCAATGTCGAACTGCCCACTCTCCCCGGCAGCAAAGCCGGGCAGGGACCGGCAGCCGTTCGCGCCAGAGCCAAAGCGCGTGCAGTCGCTGCGGTTCGTCATGGCGGCCAGGGCCAGGTTGAGCCTGGGTCTGGGGCTGAGCGCCAGGTCGGCGTGCGCGCTGTCGATGTCACCCCCCAGGGCGTTCCACTGCAGTCGCGAGGTGTACATAAGGTGAGAGTCGTCGTTGCTGCCCTCGGCGCCACCGCGACCCGTGAAGGCGCCCAGGGCGTAGCTCAGATCCAGCGGCGTGTCGCGGAACAGGCGTCCCTGCAGCTGCGCCCCCTGCTGGCGGTTAAGCGTGAACGGGCTGTGTGCAATGCTGCGTTCGACGAATTGCTGGCGCCCCGAGGAAATCCAGAATTCAGTGTTGTAGTGTGCCTTGCCGCGGCCGAGCCAGAGCGTGGCGTAGTCGTTCAGCGCGATGTTGAAGAAGAAATCCCGGATCACTGTCTCGTTCCAGTCATGCTCAATGTGGAACTTCAGGCGTGGGTCGACGATGTTGCCGGAGAGCGCCGTTCGAATCCTGCGCAGATCGTAGGCGTTGCCGTCTGCGTCAAGATCCCCGAGCCGGCGGGGGCTGCTGTCGAAGGGAGTGGAAAAGCGCATCTGCATGCGGTTCTGCAGGTTTACCTCGTAGTCGCCGTCGGCTGAACGCAACTTCAGCTTGCGCTTGTAGTAAGTTGCCTGGAGCGGCCGTGGGCCATCTTCACTGTCGGTATCGGCCCTCAGGGCGATCTCCTGCAGGGTGGACGAGGAAGACGGCTCTCTGGCGTGCGCTGCGTCAGAGCTCGCCGCAGAGATTGCCACTTTCTTTTCGGCCGCGCTGTCCTTCCCGGCCTCCAGTGCCTCCAGTCGCTCACGCAGGTTCTGCATCTCCCGCTGCATGTTCGCCTGCTGTTGAACGAGCCGGCTGCCGGCCACATAGGTGCCCAGGGGGATGCTGCCCTCGGAAGCGGTGCTGGTAACAAGGCCGCTCTGAGGATCCAGGTAGAGCTGCAGCGCCTCGGGGGGGCTTTCAGCCCGGGCTGCGACGGACAGGACGACAAGAAGTAGCAGGGACAGAATGCGCATCAATGGGGCCTTCGCGGACGCTGATAATGATGCGCGGGAGTATGGCGGGAAAGTATTACCGAATTATTACAATATGACAGAAAAATGACGGATTGATGACACTGGCCCCAGTGTGGAGGGCCACCGGCGCGCGGGGACCAGTGCTGCAGACTCATTTCTCGAAAAAGTAAGTGCCCCCGGTGATCCAGTCCGCACGCTCCCGGCGCAGAGGAATATCGCCTGCGGCAACCAGACGCAGGCCGGCGGTCTCTGCGCAGCGTGCGACGTAGTCCGCACTGTGCGCGAAGCGCGCCGTTGGCTGCAGAACCCAGTTGCCGTCGGGCGCCAGCTCGGTTGTGCACAGGAAACGCCCGCCCACGGCAAGTCGCTCCGCCACCCCCGAAAAGAGCGGCTGAAGGTCGCCGATGTAGGGTAGGGCGTCCGCGCACAGGATCAGGTCGAACACGTCGTCCTGTCCGCTCAGGAAGGCAACGGCGTCGATTGCGATAAGACGATCATAGAGGCCCTTCTCCGCTGCTTTGGTTAGCATGCCCGCGGACAGGTCAATGCCCACCAGTCGTGAGACGATGTCCTTAAACGCAACGCCGGCAAGTCCCGTTCCGCAGCCGATGTCCAGGGCATTCGCCGCGTGGTGTTCGCCACCCCGAGCGCCGTCCAGCAGCTTACGGAGTTCTCTCGGGCCGTCGTAGGCCAGGTCGGACGTCAGATGCTGCTCGAAGCGCTCTGCGTAGCTGTCGAAGACCGCCCGCGTGTATGCCGCTGGCGCGCTGGCGCGGCGCTCGCCACGCAGCGCCGCCAGCAGGTGATTGGCTGAGGGCGCATCGGGGGACAATTCCAGGGCACGCTCCAGGGCTGCGATGGCCTGCTCGGTCTTGCCCCGGTTGACCAGGCAGTTGGCAACGCCGAGCTGGGCAACCGAGTCGTCCGGGTGTTTCTCCAGCAGGCGCCGGTAGAGCGCTTCGGCCTGGACGAAGCGGTCAGCCAGGAACAGGGTCTGCGCCAGGTTACGATTCGCCTCCTCGAAGTCCGGATCAAGCTCCAGCGCATTTTCGTAGCAGATGCGCGCCTGCTCGGCGTCCTGCTGGTCGTGCAGTGCATTGCCCATGTTGTTATAGGCCTGAGGGTAAAGTGGGCGCAGGTTGAGCGCCTTCTTGTAGGCGTTCACCGCCTCCCTGCTCCGACCGCACTGTCGCAATGCATTGCCATGGTTATAGTGAATCTCGGCGTCGCCGCCGACGGTTTTCAGCAGGGCCTGGAAGCATTTCTCGGCATCGTCGAAGCGTCCAAGATCACCCAGGGTGGATGCCAGGTTGTTAAGCGCATCGGCAAAACGTGGCTCCTCGCGCAGCGCCTGCTCGAAACAGGTAGCCGCTTCTGCTTTGTCGCCAAGCCGGCTGCAGATTACCCCGTGCAGATTGTGCAGCGCCGGCTGATGAGGATGCAGCCGACACAGACGCGCGGCTTCGCTGCGTGCTCTGGGCAGGTTGGACTGCATCAGTGAGGCCACTCGCTCGAAGTCTGCCTGGGTTAGCGCGGCGACCTCGCCGCGGGTGCCCTGCAGGTCGCGCAGCGCTTTTCTGGCCTTCTTGTTCTGCGGCTGCTGCTGCAGAATCTGATGGTACAGGCGCTTGGCCGCATCCACCTGGTTCTGCGCCGCGAGCTGCCGGGCACGCTTCATTGCGTCGTCGTGGGAGAGAGTCGGTCTGGCCATGATTCGCTTGCTTGTCGTCGAAGAGGGGTTGAGGAGTGCAACTCTATGCGCTGGGCGCGGTCAAGTACAGCCGAGCACGCGCCGGCTCAGCGCGGATAACGGGGTGTCAGTTCGCGTTTGCTGCCCTCGCCGGCAGTCTCCCGCACCAGCCGGGGAACAAGATAGCCCGGGCACTGCACCGCAAGTTCGCCAACCAGCTCCCGGGCATGCGTCTCATCAACGGCAAAGTGCGCCGCGCCGCTGACGCGGTCGAGCAGATGCAGGTAATAGGGCATGACGCCGGCGCCGAACAGCGCTCTGGACAGGCCATACAGCGTATCGGCACTGTCGTTCACGCCCGCCAGCAGCACCGCCTGATTGAGCAGGGTGACGCCCGCACCCCGCAGACGCGCCGCGGCGGCCGCGACAGTGGCGTCGACTTCGTTGGGATGATTGCTGTGCAGCACCATGACTGTGGCGATGTCCGGTCGGCAGATGGCCCTGATCAGTGCCGGTGTGACTCTGTCGGGAATGACCACCGGCAGGCGCGTGTGGATGCGCAGCGTCGTGACGTGAGACACGGCGGTGAGTGCGTCCACAAGCTCTGACAGGGTGTCGTCGCGAGCGACCAGCGGGTCGCCGCCGCTGAGGATCACTTCGGCAATGCTGGTATCGGCGCGGATGTAGGCTACGGCATCCTGCCATTGTCTGCGGCTGAGCTGGTTCTCGGCGTAGGGAAAGTGGCGTCGGAAGCAGTAGCGGCAGTTTACGGCGCAGCCGCTGGCGACGGTCATCAGCAGGCGCCCATGATACTTGTGAATGATTCCCGGTACCGGGTTGGCAGAGCCGCTTTCGCCGACGGGGTCGTCGCTGTAATCGGGATGAGGCATGGTTTCCGCGCTGCCCGCCAGTACCTGGCGAAGCAGCGGGTCGTTGGCGTCACCTGGCTGCATGCGGTCGACAAAGGCCCGCGGTACCTTCATGGCGAAGTCGCTATCCGCCTGCGCGGAGAATCCCAGCCGGGACGGTTCGAGGCCCAGCGCAGCGGCGAGCTCCACGGGACTGCGTATGGCATCGCGAAGCTGCTGCTGCCAGCTGCCGGCAAGCTCTGTCTGCAGGGGAATCAGCCTCATGCTCAGCGGGCCAGGCGGTCGCGCAGGCTGAAAAACAGCATGCCCGCCACCAGCCCCGGCCAGCGCAGGAGCGTGCCACCCGGAAAGCGCGGCGACGGCACGTCCGCCATAACGTCAAAACGCGCGGCGTGTCCGGAAATGGCCTCGGCCATCAGTTTGCCGGCCAGTGTCGCAATCGGCACGCCGTGGCCGGAGTAGCCCTGGGTGTAGTACACCTGCGGCGACAAGCGGCCAAAATCCGGCATCCGGTTCATGGTGATGGCAAGGGTGCCGCCCCAGCCATAGTCGATGCGCGTGTTCTTGAGCTCCGGGTAGATCTTCAGCATGTGCGGGCGCACGAAGTGCCTGATATCGGCAGGCAAGCGACGGCTGTAAGTCTCGCCGCCACCGAACAGCAGCCGGTTGTCGGCGGACAGCTTCCAGTAGTTGACGACGAAGCGGGTATCCGTCATCGACGTATTGTCGCGGATGAGGCGGCGGGCGGTGGCCTCCGGCAGAGGCTCCGTTGCCAGCATATAGTTGTTGATCGGCATAATGCGACCGGCGCTGCGTGGCTCGAGGCGGTCGAGATAGCCGTTGCAGGCAAGCAGAAGATAATCCGCCGTGACGCTGCCTGTCGCGGTGTGGACGACGACTTTATCCCCCTCCCGGTAGCCGCTGACGCGGCTGTTCTCGTGCAGCGCCACACCGAGTGACTGCGCCGCGGCGGCCAGGCCGAGGGCATAATTCAGGGGGTGCAGGTGGCGCGCACCGTTATCCAGCGTCGCGCCGTGAAAGCCCTGGGCAGAGGTCAGCTCGGCGAGCGATGCCGCATCGACATAGCGGATGTCCCTATAGCCGTAGACTGTCTGCAGGTGTTCTGCTTCCTCTGCCAGCTCCCTGGCGTCGCCGGCACGGCTGGCGGCATGGAGATTCCCGGTGCGCAGGTCGCAGTCAATCGCGAATTCCTCGATGAGTTGGCAAACCGTGTCCACGCCTTCCAGTCCCAGATCCCAGAGGGCGCGCGCCCGCTGCATGCCCACCAGTTTTTCCAGTGCGTGCTGGCCGGCGCGCTGACCGGTGCCGACATGGCCGCCGTTGCGTCCGGATGCGCCCCAGCCCATGCGGTTGGCTTCCAGCACGACAACGCTGTAGCCGAGCTTGCGCAGGTGGATTGCGCTGGACAGCCCCGTGTAGCCGCCACCGACGATACATACATCGGCGCGTGTGCTCTCAGCGAGGGCGGGAAACTGCAGCTGACGGTTGGCGCTTGCGGCGTACCAGGAGTCGACGTGGGCTGGGGGGTTTGACATGGCATGAGCATAACGACGGCCGTGATGCACATAGGATACCACTCTACGGACAGCGCGACTTGCCCGCTTCTCGTCTGTGCTGCGATACTGCTGTGAATGCGCGGTCGGACGCCCCCATGGAAGACGATAAACAGGTCATCAGGAACTGGATCAAGGAACACCAGATATCGGAAGTGGAGGTATTGGTTCCCGACCTGACCGGCAACGCCCGCGGCAAGTTCATTCCCGCCCACCAGTTTCTCAATGACACGTATCCCAAGCTGCCGGAGAGCATTCTCGTTCAGACGGTTACCGGTGAGTATTGTGACGAGCACTGGGATTTTGTCGAGCCGACAGATACCGACATGCTGCTGAAGCCGGACGTCAGCACACTGCGCGTGGTGCCCTGGGCGCGGGAACCCACTGCACAGCTCATCCACGACTGCTACACCATGGATGGCATGCTGCATCCGCTGGCGTCGCGCACTATTTTACGCAAGGTGCTCGACGCCTATGCGGCGCTCGGCCTGAAGCCGGTGATCGCGCCCGAGGTGGAGTTTTACCTGGTCAGTCGCAATACGAACGCTGACATCGAGCTTATCCCCCCGATCGGTCGCTCCGGCCGCCGCGAGTCCGCGCGGCTGTCCTACAGCATTGACGCCGTCTCCGAGTTCGAGGATTTCGTCGAGGATATGTACGAGTATGCGGACTCGCAGCAGCTGCAGGTCGATACCCTCATCCACGAGAATGGCGCGGCGCAGATGGAAATCAACTTCCGCCACGGTGACCCGATGAGCCTGGCCGACCAGGTATTCGTATTCAAGCGCACGGTGCGTGAAACCGCATTCAAGCACGACATGTATGCCACCTTCATGGCCAAGCCGATGAAGATTGAGCCCGGCAGTGCCATGCACATTCACCAGAGCCTTATCGATATCAAGACCGGTCGCAACGTATTCGCCGATGAGAATGGCAAGTTCACCGCTGTACTGCTGAGCTACATCGCCGGTCTGCAGCGCTACACGCCAGAGCTGATCAGCCTGTATGCTCCGAACGTCAATTCCTATCGCCGGCTGGCGCCGGACATCGCTGCGCCGATCAACCTAAACTGGGGCTTTGACAACCGCACCACAGCGTTTCGCGTACCGCACAGCGAGCCGACCGCAACGCGTGTGGAGAATCGCTTTCCCGGGGCTGATGCCAATCCCTACCTGGCCATTGCCGCGAGTCTGGCCAGCGGCCTGCTCGGCATGCAGGAGCAGCTGCAGCCGTCGGAGCCGCACAGCGGCACAGCCAACGAGGAGGATGTCGAGGTGGCGCGAACGCTGGAGGAGGGTCTGCGCAATCTGCGCATGACGCCGGAGCTGTGCGACCTGTTCGGTGACCTGTTCCTGCGTGCCTACACCGCCGTCAAGCTGGATGAGTTCGAGGAGTTCAACCAGGTCATCAGCTCCTGGGAGCGCGAGCACCTGCTGCTTCAGGTGTAGCCGGCCCCCATGCTGACGCACTCGAGGCTGTACAGTGGAGTCACGTACCTGACTGACAGTCTGCTGATGATCAATGTTTATCTGTTTCTGGCAGAAGAGCTGGCCGCGTCCCAGCACGCCTTCACAGATGACTTTGGCGACTGGCATCAGGCGACCCATCGCGAGATGCTCATGCACCGATCGGACGCAGTGACTCATTAGGCGCTGACATTGGATACCGAACTCCTGCGAACCTTTCTCGAAGTGCGCAATACGCGTCACTTCGGGCGGGCTGCCAGTAATCTGTTCCTGACTCAGGCGGCTGTCAGTGCGCGTATCCGCCAGCTCGAGGCGGCGCTGGGCGTCACGCTGTTCGTGCGCGAGCGCAACAACATACGCCTCAGCGGTGAGGGTGAGCGGCTGGTGCCCCACGCCGAGACCGTACTGATGGCGCTGGCGCGGGCGCGCCGCGATATGTCGCTTGAAGATCCAAGTGCTTACCCTGTCCATCTGCTGGTGCGCAGCGGGATCTGGACGCCTGCGCTGCAGTGCAGGCTGGATGCGCTGCTGAATGCGCAGCGGGACCTTCTGCTGCGGCTGGACAGTCGGCAGTCCGATGTGATCGCCCGCATGCTGCTGGATCGTGCCGCGGACATCGCGCTGATGTTCGAGCCACCGGGTGTCCCCGAGCTGGAATGCGCCGCGGTTGGTGATCTTACACTGCGCCTCTACAGTTCGCGTCGACGTGACAGCGTGCAGCGTGCCCTGGCCGGAAACTACGTTTACCTGAACTGGGGGACGGCCTTCGCGCGCTTTCACTCACGGCGCTACGGTGAACACGCGGCGACGCGCCTGCAGACCAATATGGTCGAGGTTGCGCGCGACCATATCCTTAAACAGGGGGGCGCCTGTTATCTGCCGGAAAGTCAGCGGCGGACGCTGGCGGATAGCGGGCTGCATACGGTGCCGGATGCACCGGTATTTGAACGTCAGCTGCACATGGCCTGGCACGCCAGTGCGGCGCGGCGAGACGTGCTGGAGGGACTGGCAGAGGGTTTCTCCGGCCTGCGGATCTAGCAGGCCAGCCGCGGCTGCCGGTCAGTAATCCTCCAGCTCGAGTTCGTAATCGCCCAGTTCCTCGCGCAGGCGCCGCTCTTCCAGGCGTCTTTCGGCCCGGCGTCGCTTGGCCGCCAGGCGCTGTTTTTCTGTCGAGAAGGATGTCAGCGCATCCAGGGTGTCGTCCTCGACCTCACCCAGTGCGGCCTCATACATTTCGTCCATGCCATCGGCGGAGGACAGTTGCTCGCGATCGCCCATAAATCACCTCCCAATGATCTATCTGGACCTATTTCGCGGCAATATGGGGCAGGTCACCCGCCGAGTAAATCAAAAGTTTATTGCCGATACGATCAATATTCCTGATGGATGGGCGGCCCGGTGCCGTCCCTGGATTCCCTTGCCGCTGTGACGTCCCTGTCGTTGCTCATCCGTGAGCGCTCGGCCTGCCGGGCCACCACCCCGGAGGTGAGCAATTTCCGTGCCGTATAGGGCTGCAGGCCGCCGGCCGGGGTTTCCGTGCCTGGCGGGACTGCCGTCGCTGCGTCCGTCCGGTCTGTCGGACGCGACGGACAGAGCCTCGCGCCAGCCCCGGGTCAGGAGAGGGCGTTATGAATGGCGGCTGCGACCTGATCGGCGCTGCCGTCTGCGGCGTCCACCGCGACATCTGCGTAGTGCTCATAGATCGGGCAGCGCTCGGCGTAAACATCCGCAAAGGTCTGCGAGCGGTCTCTGGCGATGCCGCGCAGGGGGTTGGCCGCCACTCGCTGTTCCAGCGTGACGATGTCCGCCCGCAGGTAGACAAGCGGCCCGGCGGCCTTCAGGCGATCCATCACCGGGCGACTGAAAATGACGCTGCCGCCGGTGGAGACCACGGCGTCCTCGAGATCCACATCCAGCAGGACTTCCTGCTCGACCCTGCGAAAGCCCTGGTTGCCATGCTCCTCGAGGATGTCCTGAAGCGACGCTCCCTGGCGTTGCTGTATGGCAAGGTCGGTATCGCAGAACCCCAGCCCGCAGAGTTTGGCGAGAATCACGCCGACAGTGCTTTTGCCGACACCGGGCATGCCGATCAGGCTGATAGTGCGATGTGTAGTGAAGCGGTTGTTCATGCGCTGGGCGTTATTTCCAAAAGGTGACTGCGACTGAAGGTGACAGCTGGCTCAATGGGCCCAGTCGCGCTCAGCCTTGAACTGCCGGGACAGGTACTCCATCTGGTCGGAGAGTATGCGTTCCTTCGCCAGGAAGTGCCATTCGTAGGGGTTTGGGCGGAAAGGCACAGCGAGTAGCGGCATGTGCGCCTCTTCAGGCGTTTTGTTGTCTTTCTGCCAGTTGCAGCGTTTGCAGGCGGCCACCACGTTCTCCCAGCGGTCCCCGCCGCCGCGCGAGACCGGCAGGACATGGTCGCGGGTGAGCTCGCTGCGCTGAAAGCGGTTGCCGCAGTACAGGCAGCGCTGATCGTCGCGACGAAACAGAGTCCGGTTGCACAGGGGCGGTGAGAAGGTGGAGACAATGCGGCCGCCGAGGGCGACGATGGGCTGCACGTCCATTCTCGAGCGTTCGCCGCTGCAGCGCTGGACGCCACCAAAGACCGGCGGCAGGGTTTCCCCTATCCCGTAAACGACGTCGCCGCGGGCGTAAGCCGTAATGGCTTCGTGCAGACTCATCCAGCCGCGGGGCTGTCCCGCGAGATCCAGTTTCAGTATTGCTTGCATGGCAGGCAACTCAGAAGGATTAGCGTAACGCTACTGTAATTGTACGCTCAGTACAATCAATCGATGGCGCGCCAGCGCCCCTCCGCCTGCACCATGCCGTCGGCAAGCACGCGGCCATGGAAGTCAGCACCCGCTGTTACCGGCCCGACGCCCTCAGGCGTACCGGTCATGATGATATCGCCATCCTCGAGGGTCATGAACGTCGACAGCTCCTCAAGAATAATTGAGGGCGGATACAGCATCATGGACACCCCGCCGCGCTGACGCTCGGCGCCGTCGATACAAAGCTGCACCTCCAGTGATTCGATAGCGACGGACAGGGGTACAAAGGGGCTGAAGAGGGCCGCGCCGTCAAAGGCCTTGGCCCGCTCCCAGGGCAGGCCGCGGCGCTTAAGGCTCGACTGCAGATCGCGGCGCGTGAGGTCGAGGCCGAAGCCGACCGCTGCCAGACGACCACCATTGACCATGAAGGCAATTTCGCCCTCGTAATGCAGAGGTTCGCCCTGAAGACTGGCGCGCAGCTCAACGCCAATGGCGGAGTTTGGTTTTAGAAAAATCACCGGGCTGTCCGGGATCTCGTTGCCAAGCTCCTCAATGTGGCGCGCATAGTTGCGGCCGATGCAGACAATTTTCGAGGGTGTTGCGATGCTGCCGCCGGCAATGACCGTATTCATGTTTCCTCCATCCGGCTATTGTCAGCCGGCCACACCAGAGCCACGAGTTTGCAAGGGATGAGGGCCTCCGGCGTTGTTTCGTCGTCGATGACATGCAGCTTGCCATTGGCATCAATGGAGAACAGCGGGAGCAGTTTGCTGGCGTTTTTCTCCCGGTAGGCAGCCATGTCGAATGTCTCGGTCAGGTTTATCGTCTTCACCTCGGCACCGCTGGCCAGCAGGCTTGCCAGCCTCTGGTAGGTTACATCCTCCTGGAACAGGCGCGGCACCCACTGGTCATCTGCGAGCTTTTCGCGCTCTGAGGTGTCCCTGTCTTCGTCGTTGCGAAGGCTGAATACGCGGGTAGGGCCGAATTCCGTGCGATATTTCGTGCAGGCAAGGATATTCCAGCGCGGCCGCCGTGACATGGCCAGCAGGTTGCCGATGCCGACCAGTTCGAGGTAGCGGTCGGCATGGGAAGAAATGGGATCACCGTAGTAGGTCTCAAACCCCGCCATTCGCGCGCTGCGGATTTCCTCGTAGGAGGTGTCCGCCAGCTTCACGCGGAAGCCCTGCTGCTGCAGGGCATGTCCAACGGCGCGGGCCACTGGGTTGGCGCCGACGATCAGCATGCCGGTCGGCTCCGCCTCGGCAAGCCCCAGCCATCGCGTGGCCGGGCGTGCCGTGAGGCTTTGCAGGACCACCGTCGCGATAATCACCAGAAAAGTGTAAGCCACCAGGTCCGTCGCAGCCGGGTATCCGGCTTCGGCCAGTCGCAGCGCAAACAGCGACGATACCGCCGCGGCAACAATGCCGCGCGGTGCGACCCAGCTGAGCAGGGCTTTCTGTCGCCAGCTGTAGCTGCCGCCAAAGGTGGACGCCCAGACCACGATCGGCCTGGCCAGCAGCACCACTGCCAGGACAATAACTCCGCTCCAGCCTGTCCCTACAATGTCCATGGGGTCAACCCGGGCGCCCAGGACGATGAACAGCATGGAGATGATGAGGATCGACAGGCTCTCCTTGAAACTCAGTATCTCGCTGACCCCCACGTCTTTCATGTTGCCGAGCCAGATCCCCATCACCGTGACCGTGAGCAGGCCGGACTCGTGGGCAAGGAAATCGCTGCCGGCGAACATCATGACCACCCAGGCCAGCGTCACCACATTCACCAGATACTCCGGCACCCAGTGGCGGCGCAGCACAAAGCCCAGAGTGAAGGCGCCGGCAAAACCGGCGGCCAGGCCGACACCGATGCTGCCGGCGAATACCTGCCAGGAGTCCGCGCCGGACACCAGGTATTGGAAGACCAGTACCGCGAGCAGTGCGCCCACCGGGTCGATCAGAATGCCCTCCCAGCGCAGCACCTGACTGACATCCGCCGTGGCGCGCATTGTGCGCAGCAGCGGATTGATCACGGTGGGTCCGGTTACCACAACCAGCGCGGCGAACAGGAAAGCGATTTCCGCCGAAAAACCGGCCAGCCACCAGCAGCCCAGCGCCATGAGCAGCCAGTTCAGCAGCGCGCCCCAGCTGACCAGGTTGGTCACTGCCCTGCCGTGGCCTCGAAGATCGCGGAAATTGAGGGTCATCCCGCCCTCAAAGAGCACCAGCGCAACACCCAGCGATACCAGGGGGAAAAGAAGATCGCCGAACTGCTCGTCGGGGCGCAACAGGCCCGTGACCGGGCCGGCGACAATGCCGAGTACGAGCAGGGCCAGGATCGATGGCTGTTTCAGCCGCCAGGACAGCCACTGGGCGCCGACTCCGAGTACCAGCACCGCAGCCAGAATATAGAGCAGGTTCTGGTCCACCGTCGTTTACGCGAGCGCCGGTGAGACGGTTACGAGGTGCTGGCGCAGTTCCTCTGGTATGGCGCAAGGCCTGCGGCTGGTCTTGTCGACAAAGACCTGCGTGATCGTACCCCGCACCAGCCGCGTGCCGCTGCGTTGCTCGTGCATGTCGAAGCCGAGGGTGGCGCTGCTGTTGCCGAGGCGCTGGTAACCGACATCCACTCGCACAATGTCATCCATGCGGCACTCGTGAAGGTAGTCGCAGTTGATATTCGCGGTAAAGACAAAGCAGGGCGCCTGCGCCGGGTCGATCCAGTTGAAACCGAGGCTGCTCATCAAGGCGCCGGAGGCCTCATCCGCATACACGAGATAGTTGGCGAAATACAGATGCCCCTGCGCATCCGTGTCGCGAAACCTCACCTTGATGGTTTCGCTGTGCATGACAGTGAAGCGTTGCGTATCGTTCACGACTGACCCCGGAACCGGTTCGACTGCGACAGGAGACCATGTTACATCACCCGCCGGCATCCCGCTCGGCCAGCGCCTCCCGAAGACGTTGGTGCTCGGCCTCGTCAATCGGAAAATTGCGCATCATGGCGGCCGCCAAAAGCTTAAGGGCGATGCTCGGGGTCGCGTACAGAATCGCCAGGGTACGGACAAGACCGTCGCTGTTGTCGCCGCTGGCATCGAAGCCCACGAGGTCGAGCAAGGGAAAGATGAAGCCTACAGCAAGCGCAAAGGCGAGCTTCGATGCCGTGCCCCAGAGGGCGAAGAACAGGCCGGGCCGGCGTTTGTTGTTGTGCCAGTCATCCCATTCGATCAGGTCGCCGTTGATCGCGTTGGGCAGAGCGAGGTCCGCACCGATCATCAGCCCGGTGCCGGCAACAATCACAATGTAGTAAAGAGTATCACCGCTGCCGAGAAAGGGTGCGCCGGCAAAAAATGCGCAGGAGCCGAGAACCGCGAGACACCAGGTGCGGTGCTTGCCCAGGCGGCGCGCGACCATGATCCAGGCCGGAATGGAAATGGCGCTGCAGAGGAAATACAGAAACAGGATCGGGCCCGCGATGCCGGGCTCATCCAGGACATGGGTCACGTAGAGCAGAAACAGCGTGGCCGGGATGGCGTTGGCGACGCCGTTCACCAGGAAGGCCAGCAGCAGCCGCCGGAACGGCGATGGCGTGCGCATCAGATCCCAGGCGCCGCGCATGCTGTTGCCGCGGTTGACGGCAGTGGCGGCGTCGGGCACGCGCAGGGCCGCCAGCGGCACCGATACTGCGAGCCCGGCGATGACCAGCCAGGTGATGGCGGCGAGGGAATCGCGCAGCGTGTCGTTGTTGCTGTTGTCAATAAGCAGCAGGGCCGCCAGTGTGCCGCTCAGGCCAAAAATGACGCGGGCACCGCTGATGCGACTGCGCTGGTGGTAGCTGGTCGACAGTTCCGCCCCCCAGGCGTTCATGGGCACCACATTCATGGTGCCCGCGACATAAACAGCCATGGCCGTTAGCACCAGATAGCTATTGTCGACGGATGCCGGTGGGTTGAACAGCAGCCACACGGAACCCGCGATCAGCGGTGCGCTGGCGACGATCCAGCTCTTGCGGCGTCCCCAGTGGGGTGGCGTGTAGTCGGAAAGATACCCCACCAGAGGGTCGGTTATCAGATCCCAGAGTCGCGCAATGAGCAAGATCGCGCCGACGGCGGTCAGGCTCATGCCCAGCGCCTGGGCGTAAAACGTCGGGATCACTACCTGCAGCGCGATGAATCCCGCAGCCAGAGGAAATGCCAGGCTGCCGAAGGCGGCGAGCGTGATGTGGTCCGGCACCCGACCGGACGCGCTGTCTGAGGCAGCGGATGTGCGCATGTGTAACGTCATCCTTTTGGTACGCGTCACTCCGTGTTCGGACCATCGGCTGTGAAGCTGTTCAAACTTTGCCTATGCCGCCAGCGGCATTGCGGGAATTCCGCCGGCCGAACCCCTACACTCAGTGCACGATAGAAGGAGAGACCGTGTTGACCCTGCTTGCCCTCACCCATGCGCCCCCGCTGAAACCCTTTGTACCGCAGGATTTTGCGGTGCCGCCACAGTTAGCGATACCGGAATTTTGTCTTCAGGCCCTGACGCTGGATCACGCAGATTCCGAGTATGACGCAATTGTCAGCAGTAGTGAGCATTTACAGGCACTGTTCGGCCGCGGCTGGCCAGCCGGGTTGACCCCTGAGCAGCATCGCATTGATCTGGCCTGGCACCAGAAGGAGTTCGAACGTCGCAGCTCGTTTGCCTACGCGGTGCTGTCTGCGTCGGAGGATGTGCTGCTGGGCTGTGTCTACATCAGTCCGGGCGACAGCAGTTCATTCGACGCAGAGATCCGCTACTGGGTGCGCCGCAGTGAGCTCGCCTCGGGATTACAGGAACGTCTGGGAGGGGCACTGGCAGACTGGATTGAGGATGTCTGGCCCTTTATCAACCCCCGCTATCGGCCCCGATTGCGCTCTTGCCGCGCCCGGCTGCACTGACAGCGCCCTCGTTGGTCGCGCTAAGCTCAACCGGGCTGCCCGGTTCTTCGCTCAGCGCCGCTAGGTTGGTTTCTTCAACAACGCGCGGGTGCCTGCCAAAACCGCGTAAAGAAATGCCAGCGGCAGCACGATGCTCTTGAGCAGGAGCGACATGGCCAGTGTCATGGCGCTGGCCGCGAAGTCATCCACGCGGGCTTCCAGTGCGCTCAGCCGGGCGCGCACCTCGGCAGGCGACACCGAGTTGCGCAGCCGCTGCAGCCAGCTCTGTCCGCTTTGATCCTGATCGGCAGACTCCAGGGCCGCGAGTTCGTCGCGGAAGTGCGCCATCGCCACCCGCTGCCGGTCATCCCTTTCGGCAAGGAACGCTGCATCAACCCAGCCGCTCGCCAGTGCACTCACGCCCAGGGCAAAGCGCAGGAACAGCGTCACCAGAAACAGGCGCAGCACAGCATTGGCCACGCCACCGTTGCGCTGCGGCTGCAGCAGCGTGATAGCGGAAACCGTGGCGGCAAGTGTCAGCAGCAGGTTGAACGCGCGTTCTGCGGCCAGCAGCAGCAGAATTTTCTGTAGCGCAAGCGACCCCAGCGCAAACAGAAACAGCGTGGAAATCCGTTCTATCAGGTCGTTGATCGGGTCGAGAACTTCACCCGCGGCTACTGTCAGCATGACCGCATGCACCTCCGTGCCCTGCATCACGGAGACCAGCGCATTGATCCCCCTGGCGCTGGCATAGGCGGCGCCGGTGGCCAGCAGTGCGCTGTCCAGGCTCTGCTCCGAGAGCTTGTCAAGCACCCCCATCCACGCAAGCGCCGGCCCGAGTATGCAGAGAGCGAGGAGGCAGGTGCGGCGACTGTCGAGAGCGGTGAAGCGCATGGCTGAGCAGCTGGCGAACGGACAACAGAGGCTAACATGCCGGTCTGGCGCCGGCGAGGCAATGAGCAGGCGTGCGAGTGTGACAGGAAGGCTCGGCAGCGTTGCAGTCGTGGATGCGCGCTACCCCACGCAAGGGCTACATCCGGCTCCGGGTGATCTGTTCCCGGAATGGTTCGGCGCTGGAGTGGGGTATGCTAGTGTCTGAAAATACGCACAGGCAGATGCGGGTGAGCGATGCAAGGGGATGACACATGATTGAATTGACGATAAACGGGGAAACGCATCGCACGGCGGTAGCGGGCGATATGCCCCTGCTGTGGTATCTGCGCGATATCGCCAGCCTCACCGGCACCAAGTTCGGCTGCGGTGCCGGGCTCTGCGGCGCATGCACGGTGCATATCGACGGCAAAGCCCGGCGCTCCTGCAGCGTCCCGCTCTCCGAAGCGGCCAACCGCGAGATCACGACCATTGAAGGGCTGGCCGCGAACGGCGATCATCCGGTACAGCGGGCCTGGGCGGAGCATCAGGTGCCGCAGTGCGGCTACTGCCAGCCCGGGCAGATCATGCAGGCCTCGTCACTATTGAGCGATAACCCGACGCCGTCGTCAGCGGAGATCGACAATGCCATGCAGGGTAATCTCTGCCGCTGTGGTACCTATCCCCGTATCAAGGCCGCGCTTCTTGATCTGGCGGAGAATGCATCATGAGCCGCTATCTTGACCTGTCGCGCCGCAAGTTCCTGAAGACCGGCGCGGTTACCGGTGTCGCCGTGTTCGCGCTGCCGTTGCTGACCCGGCAGGGGCCCTCGGCCACGGCGGTAGCGGCTGAGGCCGCTGAGGCCGACAGCGACGCGCGCTTGTTCATTGCTCTGCAGGCCGACGGTACCGTGGTCATTACCTGCCATCGCTCGGAAATGGGCCAGCACGCGCGCACCGCCGTGGCGCAGATTGTGGCCGATGAGCTCGAGGCAGACTGGCAGCGCATCGCGATCGAGCAGGCGCTTGGCGACAAGCGCTACGGTGACCAGAACACGGACGGCTCGCGCAGCATCCGCTTCAATCTCCAGCGTCTGCGACTTGCAGGCGCTACCGTGCGGCACATGCTGCGCGACGTGGCGGCCGAGCAGTGGGGGGTTGCGCCGACGGACTGCGTGGTCGAGCAGCACAAGGCGCGTCATCTGCCCTCCGGCCGGACTCTCGATTTTGCCGATCTCGCCGCCGCGGTCGCAGACCGGCAGCCGCCACCCGTGGATGCGGTGTCGGTCAAGGCGCGCAAGGACTGGCGCTATATCGGCGAGGGCAAGCCGATTGTCGATATGGCGGACATACTGACGGGCAAGGCCGCCTTTGCCGCCGATGTCCGCTTGGAAGATGCTGTGGTCGCCGTCATTGCGCGGCCACCCGTGGTGCTGTCGGCCGTGGAGTCCGTCGACGCTGCCGAGGCACGCAAGGTGCCCGGCGTGATCGACGTCATCGAGATGCCCGCGAACACGGAGGCCCCGGTGCAGTTCCGGCCGCTGGGCGGTGTTGCCGTCCTTGCCAGCAACACCTGGGCGGCTCAGAAGGGCTGCGAGAAGCTCGTCATTACCTGGACCGCGTCGCCGAACGACGGCTACAGCTCGGCCGCATTCCGCGAGCAGATGGAGGCAGCCAACGAGCAGCCCGGCGACGTGCATTATAAGAAGGGCGACGTTGATGCGGCGCTGAAGGCCGCGGCAAAAACGCATACGGCGAGGTATTACGTGCCCCACCTGGCGCAGGCGCCCATGGAGCCACCGGCGGCCAGCGCGCGCTTTGCCGACGGCGTGCTCGAGCTGTGGTCCTGCACCCAGAATCCGCAGGCCGACCAGAGCCTGATTGCCGGCATGCTGGGGCTCGATGAGAGCCAGGTGCGGGTGCATGTCACGCTGCTGGGCGGCGGCTTCGGCCGCAAGTCCAAGCCGGATTTTGCCGCGGAAGCGGCCTACCTGGCGCATACGACAGGACGCACGGTGCGTGTGCAGTGGCGCCGTGAGGACGATATCCGCCACGGCTTCTACCACACCGTAAGCGCACAGCGCCTCGAGGCGGGTCTCGACGACGCGGGACGCCTTCAGGCCTGGCGCCATCGCTCCACTTTTCCCACGATCCAGTCCACCTTTGTGGCGGGAGCCGAGGAACCGGGGTTCGAGACTGATCTGGGCCTGCGTGACCCGCCCTATGCATTGCCCCACATCCAGGTCGAGACGGGGCGTGTGCCCGCGCAGCTGCGCATCGGCTGGATGCGCTCGGTGGCCAATATCTACCACTGCTTTGCCAGCCAGTCATTCATGGCCGAGCTGGCGGACGCCGCCGGGCGTGACCACCGCGACTTCCTGCTCGAGGCCATCGGCCCGGATCGCCTGATCGACTTTGCGGCCGAAGGCTCCAAGTTTGCCAACTATGGCGCTGACACCGACGCCTACCCCTTTGACACTGCGCGGCTCAAGCATGTGCTGCGCCGCGCTACCGATCTGGCGGGCTGGGGCCGCGCCATGCCCGAGGGATCAGGGCTTGGCCTGGCGGTCCACCGCAGTTTCCTGAGCTACGTCGCCACGGTGGTGGAAGTGACGGTCAGCGAGAGCGGCGAGCTGGCGATTCCAAAGGCCTGGGTGGTCGTGGATGCCGGCACTGTGGTCAACCGCGACTCGGTGCGCAACCAGATGGAGGGTGGATCGGTGTTTGGACTGAGCGCGGCGCTGGATGCTGCGATCACCGTGGACAAGGGAGCGGTACAGCAGTCGAACTACGACGATTACCAAGTGGCGCGCATGCCGCGCAGTCCGGCATCCATTGATGTGGAAGTGGTCGACAGCGAGGCGCCGCCGGCGGGGGTTGGCGAACCGGGAACGCCGCCTTTTGCGCCGGCGCTGTGCAACGCCATCTTTGCGGCTACCGGTCGGCGCATCCGTGAGCTGCCCATCGGCAAGCAACTCAGCGCCTGAGGTCTGCCCTCGCCTGCACCGGTCGCGGGTGCGGGCGAGGGCTTAGGCAGCCCCGCTCAGGCAGCCCCGCTCAGGCAGCCCCGGCGGGTCGGCGCCGCAGCTGCACTAGTTGCGCCATGATGGCAACTGCAATTTCCAGCGGCGTTTTGCTGCCGATATCGAGGCCGACGGGTGCCTGCAGCCGGTCTATTTTTTCCTGCGGAATGTCCAGCGCCTGCAATCGCAGCAGGCGTTTTTCCGTGGTCCGCTTCGAGCCCAGGGCGCCGACGTACCACGCCTCACTCTCTAGCGCCTCCATCAGGGCCATGTCGTCAATCCGCGGATCGTGGGTCAGGGTAATAACCACCGAGAAGCGGTCGGCAGCCTGCGCCCGCACCACGTCATCGGGCATGCCCGGCAGCCGCGGCACCTCCGGCCCGGTCCACTGGGCCAGTGTATCCGGTCGCGGATCGGTCACCAGTACCTCGTAATCCATGGCCAGCGCCAGCTCAGCCAGTGATGCCGCCAGCTGGCCGGCGCCGACCAGCAGCATACGGTAGCGAGGTCCGAAGCTCTGAGCGAGATGCGTCGTACCCACCTGAAGTTCGGCAAACTGCGTGAGTGGCTGCAGCGCCGTGTAGCCGTCGGCAAGGTCCACCTGTCGCTGTATGCAGCGGCGTTCGGCGATGGCGTCGAGAAGGGCCTGTAGCCAGCGGCGGTCATCGGCACCCAGTGACTGCACGATCAGGTCGAGCTGGCCCCCGCATGGCAGGCCGAGACGGGCGTTTTCCTCGGCGCTCACGCCGTAGCGGATGCGCTGAATGCGCTGGGCATCGAACTCACCCGCCCGCAGCCGCTCAATCAGGTCCTCCTCGACACAGCCGCCCGACACTGAACCGGCCTGGGTACCGCTCTCGTCACAGGCGAGCATGGCGCCGGCGGGCCGCGGGGAGGAACCGCTGGTGGCGACAATCGTAATCAGCCAGGCACGTGCGGGCCCCGCGCAGGCGGCGAGGGCAAAGGCCAGGACATCGCTGTCGTGTGTATGCACGCGCGGGCCGCTCAGCGCCGACTGCGCTGTTCCAGGCGACGCGCAAATTCCGCCATCACCAGCTGATACAGCTCGTTGCCGAGATACTTGTCTTCCATGCCGCGCCCAATGCTCGGATTGTCATTCACCTCGATAACAAACACGCTGCCATCCTTCTTCTCGATATTCACCCCTTACAGGCCCTCGCGCGCGGCAGTTCGCGCCAGTCGGTAGGTGTGATGGTTGATGGCGCCGGCATGACTCAGCTTGATGTGGCGGTGATCTGGTTCCGCTTCCGGCGCTGGCTACGAAGCCTGCGCCAGCTTCCGGAACCTGAAACTGGCGCAGGGACGCGAGCGGACTGGCCGCCCGGCTATCTAGCGGAAGGACTTGGTTACAGTAACGCCGTAGGTGCGCGGCGGCATGTAGAACTCGGACGTGACCCCCGTGGGGTCGACAATCTGGTTCGACAGCTGCAGCTCATCGTCGAGGTTCTTGCCCCAGATGTCCACGCTCAGCGATCCGTCGCCGCTGTACCAGGTGGCGTTGGCGTCGATCAGCGACACGCTCTCCTGGCGCTCGCGCTCGCGGTTCTGTGGCCCGAAGAAGTAGTCATCCTTCCAGTTGTAGCTGGCGCCGACGTCAATGGTGCTGCCGCCGGACAGATTGAAACGGTAATTCGCCGCGACGGTCAGCGCCTGGTCAGGGGCAAAGGGCAGGTCATTGCCCGACAGATCCAGGTTGTTGGAATTGATGAAGCGGTCGAAGGTCGCGTCGCTCCAGTTGTAGCTGGCGCTGACCGTGAGATTTTCCGTGGGTGCGATGTCGAAGCTGGCCTCAACCCCCTTGGATCTGGCCTCGGCGTTCAGCAGCGTTAGCAGAAACCGGCTGTTGAGCTCGAAGATCTGCAGGTCGCTGTAGTCCATGTCGTAGTAGGACAGATTGAACTGCGCACGGTTGTTCCACCACGCCGACTTCATGCCAACCTCGATGTTTTCCACAATCTCGGGATCCACCGGTTCACTGGCCACCGACGCGAGGTTGGTCTGCGACTGGAAAGCACCGCTCTTGAAGCCCTCGGAGTAGGTGGCGTAGAGCATGATGTCCTGCGTCGGACGATAGGCCAGTGACACCTTGTGCGTGACCTCCGACCAGGTGTCATTGGCCGACACCGGTGCCTCGAAGGGCGGCAGGATAAGCGGTACGCCGGAGGGTACAGTGCCGAGCAGGTCCAGTGAGTTCTGGGTGATGTCTTTCTTGTCCTCGGCCCAGCGCGCGCCGTATGTCAGCGTCAGCTGCGGCGTGATGTCGTAGTCGACCTGGCCATAGACAGCCGCACTTTCGGTGGTGTTGTCCTGGACAAACAGCACGTTGCCCTCACCGGCCAGCCCCAGACCCTGCAGCAGCGTGCTGTACTGGGTATAAAACTCCTCCTCGCGGTCAACCTCTTGCTGCATGTAGAAGACACCGACCACCCAGTTCAGGTTGTCGGTGGCATGCGACAGGCGCAGTTCCTGCGACCACTGGGAGGCTTTTTCATCTGAGGCATCGATAACGTTGCCCGGCGCTGTGAAGGAGCCCGGGGGCAGCGGTACGCCGGGTGGCGAGGGGGCATCCAGGTCGTTCAGCGGTATTCCCGTCAGGTCGTCCATCACGGAGAAGTCGCTACTGCGCCAGGCACTGATGGAGGTGAGCATGGGGCCACCGAGGTCGTACTCGAAACGGGCCATGACGCCGTAGACGTCGCGTTCCTGACCGGTGTCGAACTGGGTGGCGCAGTGGCGCTCATCAGCCTGGGCCGCCTGCGGGATGCCCAGCTCCCAGAACGGCGTCAGCCCCGCGATGGCCTTGTCCAGGTTCTGGATGCTGCGGCAGCTGCCGTTGGTTTCGTTCTTTGCGTAATCGGCACCGAGCAGCAGGCTGGCGCGGTCGCTGATGTCGAACAGCAGCTGGCCGCGGACACTGAAG
>Ga0102931_1000094_pt1 | contig 39032 bp, 39 predicted proteins | sample SalPonR1_C_D1_MG_FD_79282 | JGI IMG/M metagenome (GOLD analysis project Ga0102931, IMG submission 79282) | Salt pond soil microbial communities from South San Francisco under conditions of wetland restoration - Salt Pond MetaG R1_C_D1_MG | ecosystem: Environmental > Aquatic > Marine > Intertidal... | reverse complement strand
GGCGTGATGGCCCTGGACACGACGAACGGACCGATGACCTACGACGCCGAGAAGAAAGACCTCTACGCCATGGGAGAGATGCCCCCGCTCGGTCACGTGCCGGCAAGAATGCACGCATGGGTACTGAGGCAGGAGCGCCACGGCACGCCCGACGAGGCGCTGCAGCTTGAAGTCGTGGACGTCCCCGAGATCGACAGTCACGAGGTGCTGGCGCTCGTGATGGCGGCAGGCGTCAACTACAATGGCGTCTGGGCCTGCCTCGGCCAGCCGGCCTCGGTCTTCCGGCAGCACAAGGCGCCCTATGCGGTCATCGGCTCGGACGCGACGGGCATAGTCTGGGCGATCGGCGACAAGGTCACGCGCTGGAAGGTGGGTGACGAGGTGGTCGTCCATTGCAACCAGGACGACGGCGACGACGAGGAGTGCAACGGCGGCGACCCGATGCTGTCGCCCTCCCAGCGGATCTGGGGCTACGAGAGCGCCGACGGATCCTTCGCGCAGTTCACCCGGGTCCAGGCGCAACAGCTTATGGCGCGACCGAGGCACCTGACCTGGGAAGAGTCGGGCTGCTACACGCTCACGCTCGCCACGGCCTACCGGATGCTGTTCGGCCATCCGCCGCATGATCTTCAACCGGGGCAGAACGTGTTGGTCTGGGGTGCCTCGGGCGGGCTGGGGTCCTACGCGATCCAGCTCATCAACACTGCAGGCGCCAATGCGATCGGCGTGATCTCGGACGAGACGAAGCGCGAGTTCGTCATGAGCCTCGGCGCCAAGGGAGTCATCAATCGCAAGGAGTTCGACTGCTGGGGACGCCTTCCCGAGGTTGGCACGGACGACTACACCAACTGGTTTTCCGAGGTCCGGCGCTTCGGCAAGGCGATCTGGGACATCACGGGCAAGGGCGTGAATGTCGACATGGTGTTCGAGCATCCCGGGGAGAGTACCTTCCCGGTCTCCACCTTCGTCGTGAAGCGCGGTGGCATGGTCGTGATCTGCGCCGGGACCACGGGCTACAACTGCACCTTCGACGTGCGGCACATGTGGAGCCACCAGAAGCGGCTTCAGGGCAGTCACTTCGCGCATCTCAAACAGGCGAGTGCTGCCAACCGGCTGATGCTGGAGCGGCGGCTCGACCCATGCATGTCGGAGGTGTTCGAGTGGCGCGACCTGCCGCAGGCGCATGTTAAGATGCTGAAGAACGAGCACAAGCCGGGCAACATGGCGGTGCTGGTGCAGGCGCCGAAGACGGGACTGCGGACGTTCGAGGATACTCTGGAGGCGAGCCGGTCGCTTTGATCCGGCGATGACGATACAAGCCGTCCAGGGCCGGGGTGATGCGCCCGGGTCGTTCCTTCCGAGGGGGCGTGAGGGCGTCTGGGAATGGAACGCCGCAGGTGGTGCCGGTTTCGCCAAAGTTTTTCACCGCTTTTAGTGTTCTACATGCCGGCTGATCCGGCTGGCAGGTCCCCGGCGGGGCGGATAGGGTCGCGGGCATGAACATACCCGCGACGCTTTTCTCCGAGGATCAGGCCGAGGCCTGGGATACCGCGGCCGAGGTCCTGCGGGGTGCGGGCGTCGATGTCGAGGAGCAGGTGACGACGCCGCGGGCGGAGGGGCAAGGCGGCGTGCTGGCGATCCTGGGCAAGGCCGGAACGGGCAAGACCATGCTGCTCGCCAGGCTGGGCGAGGCGCTGGCCGAGACCGGTGTCGAGACCGTCACGGGCGACTACGACTATCGCAAGCGCAAGGACAGGCGGACGCTAGCCATCCTCGCGCCGACGAACAAGGCAGCGAGCGTACTGCGCCATCGCGGTGTGCCAGCGACGACCATCCACCGCATCCTCTATACGCCGGTCTACGACCCCGAATACGAGAAGCTGGCCGAATGGTTGGCCGAGGGCGGCGAGAGGCCGTCGATCGAGGGCCTGACCGAGATCGCCTATGAGCGGGCGCAGGCGTTCTATCGCACCCACCGGTCGATCCCGGGTGCCATGGCGGCGGCAGGGCTGAGGGGGTCGGACTTCATCAAGGGCTGGAAACGTCGCGAGGACCCGCTGGATGTCGGTTTCGTCGACGAGGCGTCGATGCTCGACGAGCGGCAGTTCGAGGATCTCAAGGAGATTTTCCCGGTGCTCCTGCTGTTTGGCGATCCGGCACAGCTCGCGCCCGTGAACCAGTCGGGATCGATGGTCTTCGAGACCCTGCCCGCGGGACGGCAGCTCAGGCTGGACCGGATCCACCGGCAGGCGGAGGACAACCCGATCCTCGATCTCGCCCATGCGCTCGCCGACGAGAGCCTGACCTTCGAGAATTTCGAGCGGATGGTCGAGGACGCCGCGCGGCGGGATCCGCGAGTGATGGTCGAGGGGCGGGTCGACAGCGATCTCATGGCGCGCTCGCCGGTTCTCGTCTGGCGGAACGCGACGCGCATCCGGCTGATCCATGCCTTCCGTGCAGCCCATGGGGCGCCTGCGGATGCGCTTCTGCCGGGTGAGCCGCTGGTCTGCGACGGGATCGAACTGCCGCTGAAGCAGCGCAAGCGCCGGATCGAGCTCGAGGCGCGCGGGCTCGTGAAGGGTGCGCAGGCGATCTACCTGCGGCCCGGCAAGCGGCCGGGTTTCTCGCGGCTGCATCTTGTGGGCGCCGAGGATCCGCAGGTCTCGGCCGCCTCCATCGTCAAGATCGAGGCGCCGGGGGAGGAGGAGCCGTTCATCCCCTTCGCGGCGAACATGGGCGCGGTGTTCCTGCACGGTGCAGCGGTCACGATCCACAAGGCGCAAGGGTCTCAGTGGGAGACGGTGCAGGTCTTCGCGCCCGACCTCTACGCGGCGGCGCGCGCGGGGCGGATAGAGGCGGGGATACCGCTCTGGAAGCGGCTCGCCTACGTCGCCATCACGCGGGCCGAGCACCGACTGATCTGGGTGACGCGCTACCGGCTGGGCCGGCCGGCGCGGCCGCTCGACACGAGCGATCTGGAGGCGCCGGCGGCGCCGTTGAGTCTGACCGGGGAGGAATTCGAATGACGCGCACGATGCTTGTGACAGGGGCGAGCTCGGGGATCGGGCGTGCGGTGGCGGAGATGGCGCTCGAAGCCGGCTGGCGCGTCGGGCTGATGGCGCGGCGCGAGGCGGAGCTTCGGGACGTCGCGGGAAACCGTGAGACGGCGCTTGTCGTGCCGGGGGATGTGACCTCGCTCGCGGAGTGCGAGCGGGCGGTCGCCGGCGTGGCGGAGACGTGGGGACGTCTTGACGTGCTCTTCAACAACGCGGGCATTTTCACGCCGCAGGGCACGATCGACGAGATCGACCACGAGGACTGGATCCGGTCGGTAACGGTGAACCTGACGGGGATGTTCAACGCGGCGCGAGCCGCTTTCGCGCAGATGCGCCGGCAGAGCCCTCAAGGCGGACGGATCGTCAACAACGGCTCGATCAGCGCCCACGCGCCACGCGAGGGATCGGTCTGCTACACGACGACGAAGCACGCGATAACGGGGCTGACGAAGACGCTTTCACTCGACGGTCGGCCTTTCGGTATCGCCTGCGGGCAGATCGACATCGGCAACGCGCGGACGCCGATGATCGCGGCCCTGGCGGAGCGCGCGAAGGCCGAGGGCGAGGTGCCACCCGAGACGATGGATGTCGCCGACGCGGCGCGGTCCGTGCTGCACATGGCCTCGCTGCCGCGCGAGGCGAACGTGCAGTTCATGACCGTCATGGCGACGAAGATGCCCTATGTCGGGCGCGGGTGACCCCGGGCGGGAGCGAGAGGCCGTCTGCCCCTCGCGCTCCCCGAGGATACTTGCGGACAGATGGAGGCGCGGTTACCAGCGCCCGGTCAGCTTCGCAGATAGCGGAACGCCGCCGAGGCGCCCCAGCCAGCGGCGATCGCAATGGCCAGAGCCAGGACGCCGTAGGCGAGCGGCCGGTCGTAGGCGAGGTTGAACAGGAACCTCTCGAGCCCGACCTTGCGGACGAAAATCGTCGTTTCCCGACTGTCGATCACCTCGCGTCCCCGGGTCAGGTAGAAGCGGACGGTGTAGTTGCCCTCGGTGAGATTGGCGGGAAGCGCGACCTGCGTGTTGAAGAGCGTCGCATCCGCGAGCGTCACGCTGTTCGGGCGCGTCTGGTAGAGCCCGTTCCGGAGTCGGATCCGGATCAGCGCCTCGGTGAAGTTTCCTGTATCGGTGACGTCCGCGCCGACCGACCGGATGGCCCGGCCGATCGAGATCTTGTGGCGCAGATCTTCGGTGTCCGAGATCACATCCTCCCAGGGTCCCGACGTCGCGACCGCATAGAACGATGGCGCGCGATCGACCTCGACGGCATCGCTGTTGACCCAGATCCCCATCTCGCGGGACTTCCGGCGGACGATGACGGGATCCGACGGACCGGCGACCGTGACGATGACGTGCAGCGCGCCGTCGGGGATCGGGCCCTCGCGCTTGATCGCGCCGAAGACGAGGATCTCCGAGCCGTCGAAATTGGTGTTGATGGCGACGCGGTTCTGGGACAGTCCCGCGATGACCTCCTCGGACCGCACGGGCAGCGCGCAGAGGAGAAGGAGAAGGGTGAGGCGCAACATCTCAGGGCCTCATCGCTTCGGTGATGGTGTAGAGTTCGGCAGGTTCGAGAAGGAGATCGAGCGCGATCTTGCCCGACACCGAAAGCACGAGGATCGCGAGAAGGATCCGGAGCTGTTCGGCCTTGAGCCGAGCGCCGAGGTTGGTGCCGAACTGCGCGCCCACCACGCCGCCCAGCAGCAGGACGACGGCGAGCACCATGTCAACGGTATGGTTCAGCGTCGCGTGCATAAGGGTCGTAAAGGCGGTGACGAAGATGATCTGGAAGAGCGACGTGCCGATCACGACCTTCGTCGGCATGCCTAGGAGATAGATCATCGCCGGCACCATGATGAACCCGCCGCCCACCCCCATGATCGCGGCGAGGAGACCCACGAGCGCTCCGACGAGAAGCGGCGGCACGACGGAGATGTAGAGGCCGGAGGTCCGGAACTTCACCTTGAGCGGCAGGGCATGGATCCAGTTGTGACGGCGTCGTGTCGGGGGAGCGCCCGAGCGCGACTTGAAAAGCGCGTTCAGGCCTTCGACGAACATCAGCGCACCGATGATGCCGAGGAAGATCACGTAGGACAGCTGCACGACAAGGTCGACCTGGCCCGCCTGCCGCAGGAGGTTGAAGATCTGGACGCCCGCGGCAGAGCCAACGAGCCCGCCCGCGAGCAGGACGAGGCCCATTCGGAAGTCGACGGTCCGTCGTTTGAGATGCGCCAGAACGCCGGAGACCGACGAGGCGACGATCTGGTTAGCGGAGGTTGCGACGGCGACGGCCGGCGGGATGCCGGCGAAGAAGAGGAGAGGCGTTATCAGAAAGCCGCCACCCACGCCGAACATGCCGGAAAGTATGCCCACGATGCCGCCGATCCCGAGAAGCAGGAACGCGTTGACCGAAACCTCGGCGATCGGCAGGTAGATCTGCATCAGGAACCGGAATCCTTGGGCTGATGCCCGCTTACAGGTGACCCGCGCGGAGTTCCACTGTCAAACCCCGCGACAGATCGGAGCGTCAGAGCGTGGCGAGGAAGCCGCGCAGCACCTTTTCAAGCTTCACGGCGCCCAGTGGCGCCATGGCCTTGGTGTGCTCGTGGGAGATGGCCTCGTCGCTCATGCCGGCGGCCATGTTGGTGATCGTGGAGATCGCCGCGACGCGCAGGTTGAGGAATCTGGCAAGGATCACCTCGGGCACGGTCGACATGCCGACGGCGTCGGCGCCGAGAGTGCGGATCGCGCGGATCTCGGCCGGGGTCTCGAACGAGGGGCCGGAATACCAGGCGTAGACGCCCTCCTTCAGCTTTACCTCTGCGGCCTCGGCGGCGGCATGCAGGCGAGCGCGCAGGTCGGGGTCGTAGGCTTGCGTCATCGAAACGAAGCGGGCGTCCGTCGGTTCGCCGATGAGCGGGTTGAGCCCGGAGAAGTTGATGTGGTCCGAAAGGCACATCAGCTCGCCCGGAGGAATGTCGGGGCGCATGGAGCCAGCGGCGTTGGTGAGAAGAAGGATTTCGGCCCCGAGCGCCTTCAGCGTTTCGAGCGGCAGGCGCATGGCGTCGCCGCGGCCGCTTTCGTAGTAGTGCGCCCGGCCGCCGAAGACGGCGACGCGCTGGCCCTCGAACTCGCCCACGACAAGGTCCGCGCGGTGCCCGGAGACCCCGGCCTGCGGGAACCCCGGGAGGTGGTCGTAGGGGATCGCGTTTCCGTCGACCGCTTGCGCAAGGCGGCCGAGGCCGGAGCCGAGGATCAGCCCCACCCGCACCGACGCCTCGCCCGCGTGCGCGCGAACGATGGCGGCGAGATCCTCAGCGCTCCTTGACATAGGGCTCTCCGCCCGCGCGCGGCGGGATGGCGCGGCCGACGAACCCCGCGAGAATGACGACGGTCAGGATGTAGGGCAGCGCCTGCATGAACTGCACCGGGAGGATGAACCCCGCGATGTCGATATTCTGGTAGCGATTGCCGACGGCCTCGAGGAAGCCGAACAGCAGGCAGGCCCAGAGCGCGGGCCACGGTCGCCACTTGGAGAAGATGAGCGCGGCGAGAGCGATGAAGCCGCGTCCGGCGCTCATGTCCTTGACGAAGCCCGCCGCGAGGCCGGTGGCGAGGTAGGCTCCGGCGAGGCCCGTGAGCAAGCCGCAGATCGCGACGGCGGTATAGCGCATCCGCACGACCGAGATGCCGGCGGTGTCGACCGCCGCGGGATTCTCACCGACCGCGCGGAGACGAAGGCCGAAGCGGGTGCGGAAGAGCACGTACCAGCTCGCCACGACGGCGAGGAGCGCGACGTAGACGAGGATCGTATGGCCGGAGACGAGTTCGGAGTAGATCGGACCGATGACGGGAATCCCGTCGATCACGCCGGACAGCGGCCACTCGATGGGCGCGAATCGGGCGTCGCCCGTGAGTGCGGGTGTGCGGCCGCCCTGGCGGAACCATGCCTCGGCCACGAGGACGGTGAGGCCCGCTGCGAGGAAATTGATGGCCACGCCCGAGATGAGCTGATTGCCGCGGAACGTGATGGAGGCGAGGCCGTGGATGCCGGCGAGCACCATGGACGAGGCGATGCCGGCGAGAAGGCCGATCCAGACCGAGCCGGTGATCACCGCGAGCGCGGCCGAGAAGAAGGCCGAGATCAGGATCTTTCCTTCGAGGCCAATGTCGAAGATGCCCGAGCGTTCGGAGAAGAGCCCGGCGAGACACGCCAGAAGAAGCGGTGTGGCGAGGCGCACGGTGGAATCGAGAATCTGGAGGATCGTCGCGAAATCCATCGGCCTACTCCGCAGGCTTGCGTTGCGTGGCGGCGTCCGGCCCGCTCTTGCGGTTCATCGCGACGAAAATCCTTTCGAGCGGCATCCGCACCATGTTGTCGAGCGCGCCGGTGAAGAGGATCACCAGCGCCTGGATCACGATGATCAGTTCGCGGGGAACGCTGGTCCAGAGGCTGAGTTCGGCACCGCCCTGATAGAGGAAGCCGAAGAGGATCGCGGCGAGGAAGATGCCGAAGGGATGGCTGCGCCCCATGAGCGCCACCGCGATACCGATGAACCCCGCGCCCTCGACCGAGTTGAGCACCAGCCGCTCTGCCTCGCCCATGACGTTGTTGATCGCCATCAGCCCGGCGAGCCCGCCGGAGATCAGCATGGCGATCATCGTGATCTTCACCGGGCTGATGCCGGCATAAATGGCCGCCGGCTCGGAATGTCCGAGCGCGCGGATCTCGAAGCCGAGCCGCGTGCGCCAGATCAGGAGCCAGACAAGGACGCAGGCGAGGATCGCGACGAAAAGCGTGACATTGGCGGGAGCGCCCCGGAACAGGGTCAGCCCGAAAGCCGAGAACATCTCCTGGAGCGTCGGAAGGTGGGTCGCTGGCGGGAAGTTGGCGCTGGCCGGGTCCATCTGGCCGGTCGGGCGAAGGATGTTCACCAGCATGTAATTCAGCAGAGCCGCGCCGATCAGGTTGAACATGATCGTCGTGATGACGATGTGGCTGCCGCGTTTGGCCTGCAGATAGGCAGGGACCGCCGCCCAGGCCGCTCCGAACAGAGCTCCTGCGGCCATCGCCCCGAGAAGCGCGATGGTCCAGTGCGGCCAGGGGATGAACAGCGCGGCGAGCGCGACGCCGAGACCGCCGAGAAGCGCCTGCCCTTCGCCGCCGATGTTGAAGAGACCCGCGTGGAAGGCCACCGCGAAGGCGAGCCCCGTGAACATGAAATTCGTGGCATAGTAGAGCGTGTAGCCCCATCCGTAGGTCGAGCCGAGCGCGCCGGTGACCATCACGCGGACGGCGTCCACAGGGTTCTCGCCGATCGCCAGGATCACGAGGCCTGAAAGGATGAAGGCGATGGTCAGGCTGATGAGCGGGATGACGACGACGTCGACCCAGGCCGGCATCTTCTGCATCTAGTGTCTCCCGGTGCCGGCGCGGGCGAGCTGCGCCTCGACGACCTCGTGGTCAGGGCCGTCCGTCTCGCCGGTGATGCCGGCCATGAGAAGCCCAAGCTCGCGCTGGTTGGTTTGCGCGGGATCGCGTTCGCCCATGATCCGGCCGTCGAACATCACCGTGATGCGGTCGGACATCGACATGATCTCGTCAAGCTCGACCGAGACGAGCAGGATCGCCTTCCCCTCGTCGCGCAGTTCGATGATCCGCTGGTGGATGAACTCGATCGCGCCGATGTCGACGCCGCGCGTCGGCTGACCGACGAGGAGAAGGTCGGGATTCCGCTCGATCTCGCGCGCGAGGACGATCTTCTGCTGATTGCCGCCTGAGAAGCTCTTGGCGTCGAGCATCGGGTTGGGCGGGCGGACGTCGAACCGCTCCATCTTGGCCGCGCTTTCCGCCTTGATCGCCGCATTGTCCATCAGAAAACGGTTCTTCTGGTAGGCACGATCGTGGTGATAGCCGAAGACCATGTTCTCCCAGGCGAGGTAATCCATGATGAGGCCTTCGCGCTGGCGGTCCTCGGGGACATGGGCAATGCCGCGCTCGCGGCGGGAGCGGCCGTTGGAGTGCTTGCCGGTGAGGTCGATCGCCTGATCGTTGATGCGCACGGCTCCGGTGCCGGTCGTATAGCCGCCCAGAAGCTCCAGAAGCTCGGACTGGCCGTTTCCGGCGACCCCTGCAACCCCCAGGATCTCGCCCGCGCGAACGGTCAGGTCGATGCCCTTCAGCCGCTCGACGCCGTCTTCGTCCGTCACCCGGAGGTTCTCGACCTCGAGCACGGTCTTGCCGGGCGTCGCCGGTTTCTTGTCGACACGAAGAAGCACCTTCCGGCCAACCATCAGCTCGGCGAGCTGTTCCGCACTGGTGTCCTCGGTCCGGACCGTCGCCGTCATCTCTCCGCGGCGCATGACGCTGACCGTTTCGGTGATCTCCATGATCTCGCGGAGCTTGTGGGTGATCAGGATGATTGTCTTGCCCTGCTCCTTGAGGCCACGGAGAATGCGGAACAGGTGGTCGGCTTCAGCCGGGGTCAGGACGCCCGTCGGCTCGTCAAGGATGAGGATCTCGGCCTGCCGGTAGAGCGCCTTCAGGATCTCGACGCGCTGCTGCATGCCGACGCCGATCTCCTCGATCAGCGCGTCGGGGTCGACGGACAGCTCGTATTCGTCTGAAAGCTGCTTGAGAAGGGTCCGAGCCTTGGCGAGCGAGGGGCGCAGGAGCGGGCCGTCCTCTGCGCCAAGGACGACATTTTCCAGAACGGTGAAGTTCTGCACGAGCTTGAAGTGCTGGAACACCATGCCGATGCCGGCACGGATTGCGGCCTGGCTGTCGGGGATCTCGGTCCTCTCGCCCCGGATGAAGATCTCGCCTGCGTCGGCCTTGTAGAAACCGTAGAGGATCGACATCAGGGTCGATTTTCCGGCCCCGTTCTCGCCGATGATGCCGTGGATCGTGCCCGGCATGACGCGGATGGAAATGTCCTTGTTCGCCTGCACCGGGCCGAAGGCCTTCGAGATGCCGCGGAGCTCAATGGCTGGGGCGGCCGTGTCCGGCCGCCCCGTATGTGGTTGATCGCTCACGCTTCGCTCAGAAGGTGAGGGCCGGGCAGCTGTCGTCGGACGAGTAGTCGTGCACCTCGATCTCACCTGCGATGATCTGCTGCTTCGCCTCTTCCACGGCGGTCTCCATTTCATCGCTGATGAGCTCGGCGTTGTTCTCGTCGAGCGCCCAGCCCACACCTTCTTCCGCCAGGCCGAGGACCTGGACGCCGGTCTCGAGGTCGGCGCCGGCCGACATCGCGTCGAACACGGCAACATCGACGCGCTTGAGCATCGAGGTCAGGACGGAGCCCGGGTGGAGGTAGTTCTGGTTCGAGTCCACGCCGATCGCGTAGATGTCCTCGTCGGCAGCGGCCTGAAGCACGCCGAGACCGGTGCCGCCAGCCGCGGCATAGACCACGTCGGCGCCCTGGCTGATCTGTGCCTTGGTGAGTTCGCCGCCCTTCACGGGGTCATTCCACGCGGCAGGGGTCGTTCCGGTCATGTTCGCGACGATCGTCGCGTCCGGGTTGACCGCTTTCACGCCTTGGGCGTAGCCGCAGGCGAACTTGCGGATCAGCGGAATGTCCATGCCGCCCACAAAGCCGACCGTATCGGTTTCGGATGCCATCGCGGCGAGCATGCCGACGAGGTAGGAGCCTTCATGCTCCTTGAAGAGGACCGAAAGGACATTCGGGTGCTCGGCCGGGTCGACGAAGCCGTCGATCGTGACGAATTTGGTGTCGGGATAGTCCGGGGCGACGTTCGAGATCGGTCCGGCCTGCGCGAAGCCGGTGGTGACGATCGGATTGAATCCGGCCTCGGCGAAGCGACGCAGCGCCTGCTCGCGCTGGGCTTCCGAGCTGATCTCGAGATCGCGGTAGGAACCGCCGGTCTCGGACGCGAACCGCTCGGCGCCGTTGTAGGCCGCTTCGTTGAACGACTTGTCGAACTTGCCGCCGAGGTCGTAGATCAGCGCCGGTTCGGCCAGCGCCGCGCCGGCCGAAAGGGCGAGCGCGGCAGCCGCGCCGAGAAGTTTCGTCATATGATTCATCGTTTGCTCCCAGTTGGCTTTGTCTTCGGCCGGGCGGCCCACCGCCGTCCCAACCCGGCGCGATGGAGTCGCGCCAGATCATCGGCAATTAAGGCGTGAGGGGTCGGGAAGGGTCAATAGCTTTCTGGGCGGCGGCACGGCCCGTTCCCCATGCGTTCGCCGCGTTTTTCCCGCGTGACGCATGGTCAGGCGCTGTCGAGGATTTTCCGGTAGACAAGCGCATCGACGCGGCGGCCGTCGGGTGTGCTGTAGTAGCCCTGTCTGAGGCCGCTTCGCACGTAGCCGGCCCCTGCGTAGAGCGCGATCGCGGGCGCGTTGTCGGCGGCGACCTCGAGATGTGCATGGCGTGCGCCGCGGCTGCCTGCGACTTCTTCGAAATCGGCGAGGCAGCCCCGGCCGATGGCCTGTCTGCGATGATCCGGATCGACAGCGAGTGTCAGGAGTTCCGCTTCCTCGAACACCGCGCGTCCGACAGCGAGCCCCTTGGCTGAACCAACGGCGAAGACGTTGGCCGAGGCGAGAAGCGCGCGAAACTCGTCCGCGGTCCACGGCCGGGGCGTCGTCATGACGCGGGCGTGGAGGGCCGCCATCTGCTCGGGCGTCACGGGAGGATCACCGGCGGCACATCTCGGGAAGGCGCGGCATCGGTGGCACGGACGTAGAGCGGGGCGGGGCGCGGCGATGGCGCGGTCCGGCGGCGGCGGGCGAGCCGGGCGATGTTGGTCACCATCTCGTCAAGGGGGAGATCGTTCAGCCTGACGATCGGCGGGTCGAGGCGGCCGATCTCGCTCTGCGGGACGATGCGCGGTGCGCCGGTACCGTTGCCCACGCGCTGGACGTAGACCTGATCCCGCGGCGCGTCGATGACGACCGTCGTGGAACGCGCGGGCTCCGGGCAGGCGGCCTCGAAACCCGAGACGCCGATCGCGGGGACACCGAGAGCGAGCGACAGTCCGCGGGCCGTCGCGACTGCGATGCGGATGCCGGTGAAGTTGCCGGGACCGATGCCGACGCCGACCGCGTCGAGATCGCCCCACGCGAGGCCTGCCTCAGACAGCATCTCCTCGAGCATCGGGACCAGTCGCTCGGACTGTCCCCTTCCCATTTCCTCGGCCCTTGTCAGAGGAGGCGCGTTGCCGCAAAGCAAAGCGGCCGCGCAGTGCGCGGCCGACGTGTCGAATGCGAGAACCCGCGGCTCAGGCGGCAACCGGCCTGACCTCAACCACCTCCGGGATGTAATGGCGGAGCAGGTTCTCGATGCCCATCTTGAGCGTGAGCGTCGACGACGGGCAGCCCGCGCAGGCGCCCTGCATGTGCAGGTAGACGATGCCGCGGTCAAAACCGTGGAACGTGATGTCGCCGCCATCCTGTGCCACGGCCGGGCGCACGCGGGTGTCCAGCAGTTCCTTGATCTGGTCGACGATCTCCGAATCCGGACCGTCATGCTCGGCATGTCCCGCTGCCCCGGTGCCTTCGCCCTCGATCGTCGGCTGACCGGACTGGAAGTGCTCCATGATCGCGCCGAGGATCGCCGGCTTGATGTGGTCCCACTGCACCGCCTCGGCCTTTGTAACAGTCACAAAGTCCGTGCCGAAGAACACGCCCGTCACGCCCTCGACCGCAAAGATGCGGGAGGCGAGCGGCGACTTGCCAGCGGTTTCGGGGGCCGGGAAGTCCGCGGTGCCCGCATCGAGCACGCTGCGCCCCGGCATGAACTTGAGGGTCGCCGGGTTCGGCGTGGATTCAGTCTGAATGAACATCGGTGCGCTTCCTTGCCGTTCCCACCGGATATGCGCCCCGCGAGGCTGTAAGTCAAGGTTTGGAACGGTTCTAAACTATCTCAGGTCACGGCTTCGAGCCGTTCCTTCGACAACTCCCCGGGCACGATCGTGATCGGGACAGGCAAGGTGCCGGAGCTCTTGGAGAGTTGTGTCACGAGAGGGCCGGGGCCACCCTTTTCCGTTCCGGCGCCAAGCACCAGAACACCGATTTCGTCATCTTCCCGGATCTGGGCAAGGATTTCGGGCACCACCTCGCCCTCGCGGATCACGAGCTCTGGATCGATGCCCTGCTTGTCCCGCATCCATTTGGCGAAGACCTCGAAATGCGCCTGGATCCGCTCCCGCGCCTCTTCTCGCATGATCTCGCCCACGCCGATCCAATGGTTGAATTCTTCCGGCGGGATGACCGAGATGATCTGCACGCCGCCCCCGGTATTCGCGGCGCGCATCGCGGCGAACCGCATCGCGTTCAGGCATTCACGGCTGTCGTCGAGAATTACGAGAAACTTGCGCATGGAAACCTCCGGATCGCGAGGATGCCGAGCGCGCAGGCGGCGCGCAACAGATTTCCGTGCGGCCTAGCGATCCCGGTTGCGGCGGGGAAACCGGAGAAGGCCTCCGATCGCAAGGAAGACGAGGCCCTGGATCAGGTTGACCGCCGCCGACATGGGCTGTGCCGTGCGGTTTCCCGGCTGGACCACGTGGGGCTCCGGAGTGGCCTTGATCCAGATCGGAACCGCGTCTCCATATCCGTCCGAGGCGCAGTCCGCGCTCCGGCGGCTTCGGCTGCTGGTCGATCCAAGCCAGATCAGCGGCTTGCGCCGGGTCTGTCCGGCGTAGCTCCATTCGACGACGGGTTGGCAGTCGTATCGTGCATCCATCGACGCGTCCGAGGTGAGACGCTCTTCCGATGCCACGATGATCGCGGTGCCGCGGGTGTAGTCGTCGCTCCAGTCGTCTTCCACGAAGAGCGTGTCGAGCCCTCGTGTGAATCCGCCATAGGCGATGAAGAGGCAGAGTGCCGCGATCGGAAATCGTACGTACGGCCGACGCAGCATCAATGCGCGGACAGCGCCCAGTCCCAGTAGAGGTCGCGGATCCGGCGGGTGACGGGACCGACCTGATAATGCGTGCCCTCGAATTCTGTCACCGGCATCACCTTCGTCGCGTTTCCCGACAAGAACACCTCGTCCGCGGCGCGGAAGTCGTCGAAGGTGAGCACGGTCTCGTGCACCGCGTAGCCGTCGGAACGCAGGTTCGTCATGTGCCGGGCGCGGGTGATCCCGGCGAGGAAGGTTCCGTTCGCGACCGGCGTGAAGACTTCTCCGTCCTTCACCATGAAGACGTTTGCGGTGGCCGCCTCGGCCACATTGCCGAGCGCGTCCGCCACGAGGGCGTTCGTGTAGCCCTTCTCGCGCACCTCGCGCAGCATGCGCTGGTTGTTCGGATAGAGGCAGCCGGCCTTTGCATTGACGACGGCGTCCTCGAGGACCGGCCGGCGGAACCGTGTCGTGGCGAGGGTGATCGTCGCTTCGCCGGGGGGCATCGGGATTTCCTCGAGAGACACGCAGAACGCGGTTCTGGCGGGGTCGTGCGTGACGATCGAGGGATCGCCGTCGATCGCCCAGTACATCGGGCGGATGTAGACGGCGGCGCCTTCGGGATAGGTCGAGAGACCGTCCATGATGATCCCGACCATCTCCTCGACGCCGACCGTGGGATTGATCATCAGCGCCTGCGCCGATGCGTTCACCCGCGCGCAATGGCGGTCGAGATCGGGTGTCACCCCTTCAAACAGCCGCGCCCCGTCGAAGACACTCGTTCCCAGCCATGCGCCATGGTCGGCGGCGCGCATCACCATGACGTCGCCGTCGTGCCACGCACCGTCGAAGTAGGTTCGGATGTTCGTGCCGCTTGCCATGACCGGGGTCCTCCCGGCGCGGACGGTAGGACCGGTTAGGTCAGGAGTCCAGACGTTCCCCCGCCTCCTGGATTAGCTGCCGGATCGACAGCGGCGCGTTGACCATGTCGAGTTGGCCCGATGCATCGCGGGGCCAGTCTTCTGGCGCCCTGTCGCGGTAGAGTTCCACGCCGTTGCCGTCCGGATCGCGGAGGTAGACGGCCTCGCTCACGCCGTGGTCGGCGGCGCCGTCGAAGGCGATGCCCGCATCGGCCACGCGTCGGACGGCATCGGCGAGCGTGGCGCGGTCGGGATAGAGGAAGGCCACGTGGTAAAGGCCGGTGTGGCCTGGCGCAGGCGGGCTTCCTCCGGCGCTTTCCCAGGTGTTGAGGCCGATGTGGTGGTGGTAGCCTCCTGCCGACAGGAAGGCCGCCTGCGCGCCGTAGCGCTGGGTGACCTCAAAGCCGAGGACGCCAGAGTAGAAGGCGATGGCCCGCTCCAGATCGGCGACCTTCAGGTGAACGTGGCCAACGCGGGTCTGCGGATGAACAGGTCTGGTCATGGGGCTTCTCCTTGCCTCGGAGCCCTACCGCTTCGCGGCAACTGCGGGAAGTAACGTATCTGACAGGGATCTGTGCGGGAATGCAAAAGACCCCCCGGCGGGGAACCGGGGGGCAATGGCGGTCTCGGCAGCACCGATGACACACGACCCGGGCGATGGACCAGGCGGGGAGCACCGATCCAAGTCTTGGGGACGAGGCAAGTCGCCCGGGCACACACGCCGGAAAGACCGGCCCCGTACGGATACGAACCGGGTGAATCCCTTTTATGACAGGTTCATCCGAGTCGTGTGAAAGTTCAGGCGGATCCCACCATGCCGACGATGTCGTAGGTCTTTTGCAGCACCGGCCCCGCGATCTCCCGCGCGCGCTCGGCGCCGCGGCCCAGGATGCGGTCGATCTCGGCGGGATCCTCCATCAGCCGCGCCATCTCGGCGGAGATCGGCGAGAGCTTCTCGACCGCGAGGTCCGCGAGCATGGGCTTGAACTGCGAGAACTGATGTCCGCCGACTTCCGCCAGAACCCAGTCGACGGACCTGTCGGCGAGCGCTGCGTAGATGTTCACGAGATTGCGCGCCTCGGGCCGGTTTTCCAGCCCCTCGGGCTCCATGGGCAGTGGCTCCGGGTCGGTGCGGGCCTTCCGGATCTTGTTCGCGATCGTATCCGCGTCATCGGTCATGTTGATGCGGCTCATGTCCGAGGGATCCGACTTCGACATCTTCTTGGTCCCGTCGCGAAGGCTCATCACGCGCGTCGCCGCCCCCTCGATCACCGGCTCGGTGACGGGGAAGAAGTCCACGCCGAAGTCGTTGTTGAACTTGATCGCGATGTCGCGCGTCAATTCGAGGTGCTGCTTCTGGTCCTCTCCCACGGGCACGTGCGTCGCATGGTAGGCGAGGATGTCGGCAGCCATGAGCGCGGGATACGCGAAGAGCCCAAGCGACGCGTTCTGCGCGTTCTTGCCCGCCTTGTCCTTGAACTGGGTCATCCGCTGCATCCAGCCCAGCCGGGCGACACAATTGAAAATCCAGGCGAGCTGCGCGTGCTGGGCGACCTGGGACTGGTTGAAGAGGATCGAGCGTTCTGGGTCGACGCCGCTCGCGATGAAGCCGGCGCATAGCTCGCGCGTCGCACGGCGGAGCTTCTCGGGATCCTGCCAGACCGTGATGGCGTGGAGATCGACCATGCAGTAGACCGTCTCGAAGGTCCCCGCGTCCTGCATCTCGACAAAGCGCTTGAGCGCGCCGAGGTAGTTGCCGAGCGTCAGCCCGCCCGAGGGCTGGATGCCCGAGAACACACGCGGCGTGAAGGCGGGGGCGGTCATCTGAGTTCTCCGAGGTGGATTTCCGGGCCGTGGTCGCTTAACGCTGGGGCGAGAGCCCGTCAAGAAAGGCCGAGGGAATGAGCAGCCCCTACAACGAGTCTCCGTTCAACGCCTTGCCGCCCGTCGTCGTGGCGCTGGCGCTGCCCATCGTGGCGATCGAGCTCTGGCTAAACGCCGGCGCACAGGGCTTCATCGGCGGCCCAGAGGCTGTCGGCTGGCGGCTCGACGCGATCCGGGACTACGCGTTCTTCGGGCCGGTTCTGGAGCTGATGATCGAGGCGAACCGCTGGCCGGCGACGGAGGTCATGCGCTTTGTCAGCTATCCGTTCGTGCACGGAAGCTTCACTCATATGCTGATGGCGCTGGTCTTCCTGCTCGCGCTTGGCAAGATGGTGGGCGAAGTGTTTTCGGCCCTCGGTGTGCTCCTCGTCTTCTTCTCGTCGGCGATCATCGGCGCTCTCGCATTCACGGTCCTGACGGACGATCCCGCGCCGCTTGTCGGCGCCTATCCCGCGGTCTACGGGCTGATCGGCGCGTTCACCTTCATTCTATGGGTGAAGCTCGGCCAGCAGGGGGCGCCGCAGATACGCGCGTTCTACCTGATCGGTTTCCTGCTGTTCATCCAGCTCGTGTTCGGACTTCTGTTCGGAGCAGGCCAGGGATGGGTGGCCGAAGTCACGGGCTTTGTCACGGGCTTTGGGCTGTCCTTCCTCGTCAGCCCGGGCGGCTGGGCGCGGGCGGTGGAACGGCTGCGCGCGCGTTAACGGCGGAGCGCGCCCCGCAGATCGGCCGTGGTGAAGGCGCCCAGGATCCGGCCGGCGCCGAAGTAGGTCAGAAGGCCGATCAGGATCAGGAGGGCAAGCGCGCCGTAGCGCAGAGTCGGCGTCGCGAGGAGCGACAGCATCAGAGCGGCCGCAAACCAGAGCACCGCTCCCATTATGAGCGAGGCGACGACGATCCGCCAGATGCGCGACCGGAAACGGTCGTCCAGAGCCGCGGCCTCGCCCAGCCTTCGCGATCCCCGCCAGAGCAGCCACATCATCGTCCAGCCGGCAAGCGTGGCGCCGAGTGCCGCGGCGATATAGCCGATGACAGGGGCGAGGCCAACGGCGACCACCGTGTTCACCACGAGCGCGACCAGCGCGTAGTAGAACGGCCGCCGCGTATCCTCGCGCGCGAAATAGAGCGGCTGGAGCACCTTCTGCATCACGAAGGCCGGCAGACCCAGGCCGTAGACCATGACCGCAAGTGCCGTCGCCGCGACATCGTCGGGCCCGAACGCGCCGCGTTCGAAGAGGACCGACACGAGCGGCAGCGGGATGACGGCGAGCGCCACCGCAGCCGGCACGGTCAGCGCGAGCGACACCTCCGCGGCGCGGCTGAAGGCCTGGCGGCCGCCCTCGGTATCGTCGGCGCGAAGCCGGCGGGACAGATCCGGCAGCAGGACGACGCCGATGGCGATGCCGACGACGCCCAGCGGAAGCTGATAGAGCCGGTCGGCATATGAGAGCCAGGCGACCGCCCCGTCGAAGAAGCTCGCCACCTGCCGCCCGATCAGCAGGTTCACCTGGACGACGCCTCCCGCAAGCGCCGCGGGCGCGGCGATGATGGCGAGACGTCTGAGTTCCGGTGTGAGCTTCGGGCGCTTGAGCGTCAGCCGGAATCCTGCGCGCGACGCCGCGGTCCAGACCAGCGCGAACTGCGCGACCCCGGCGACGGGGACGGCCCAGGCGAGCGTGTCCCCGACAGGCCAGCCGAGCCAGTGCCCGGCACTCACGGCAAGGATGAAGAGGAGGTTCAGGAGCACCGGCGCTGCCGCGGCTGCCGTGAACCGCCCGGTGGCGTTCAGGACGCCGGAGAGAAGCGCCGCGAGCGAGATGAACAGGATGTAGGGAAAGGCGATACGTCCGTAGACGACCGCCAGATCGAAGCGTTCGTCGCTGGCGAAGCCCGCCGCCATGAGGAGCACCAGCCATGGCATAAGCGCCATGCCGAGAAGCGTGAAGGCGATGAGCACGCTGGCAAGGCCGGAAAACGCATCTTCGGCGAAGCCCTTCGGGTTTTCGCCCGCCTCCAGCCGCTTCGAGAACATCGGCACGAAGGCCATGTTGAACGCGCCTTCGGCGAAGAATCGGCGGAACATGTTCGGCAGCGAAAAGGCGATCAGGAAGGCTTCCGCCACCGGGCCCGCGCCGAGGAAGGCGGCGATCAGGATGTCGCGCACGAAGCCCAGGACGCGGCTCGCCATGGTCCAGACGCCGACCGTCAGGAAGCCCGAGATCAGGCGGATCGGCTTCACGTCACCGCCCGGCCCGTTGCGCACCGCGCGCGATCGCCTCCCGCAGCCGCTTCTCGAGCGCTTTCTGCTTGGCCTCGGACTGGAATTTCAGCCCGAACATGTCCTTCACATAGAAGCTGTCGACTGCCTGTTCGCCGTAGGTCGCGATCACTGCGCTGGCGATGTAGACGTTGGCCGAGGCGAGCGCCCGCGTGAGGTCGTAGAGCAGGCCCGGCCGGTCCCGCGTGTCGACCTCGATGATCGTGTAGATGTCCGACCCCTCGTTGTCGAAAGTGATCGTCGTCGGCACCCGGAACGGCCGCTCCCGCTTCTTGAGCTTGTCCTTGTCGACGAGCGCCTCGCGCGCGACAACCTCGCCGCTCAGCGTCTTCTCGATCATGCCGCGGAGGCGCGGCAGGCGGGTTTCCTCGAAAGGCGACCCCTCGTCGTCCTGCACCCAGAAGACGGCGGTCGCATAGCCGTCCTTCGTCGTGTAGGTGCGCGCGTCGACGACGTTCGCGCCGACGAGCGCCAGCGCGCCCGCGAGCCGCGAGAAGATGCCGGGATGGTCGGACAGCGCGAAGCAGGCCCGCGTCGCGTCACGGTCCTCGTCGGGATAGAGATCCACCCTTATCTCCTCGTTGCCGATCCCGTGCAGCAGGTTGGCGAAGACCACGTGCGCCGCGGCCGGCATCCCCTGCCAGTAGGGGTCGTAGTGCCGCTGAACCTCCGCGCGGACCTCCTTGGGATCCCAGTCTCCCAATGCCTCGCGCAGGCGCGCCTTGGCCTCGGCGCTCCGGGTCTCGCGGTTGATCTCCTCGAGCCCTGTCCCGAGCGCGTTCGCCGTCTCGCGGTAGAGCTGCCTGAGAAGCTGCGCCTTCCAGTTGTTCCACACGTTCGGCCCCACCCCGCGTATGTCGCAGACCGTGAGCACCGTCAGAAGGTCGAGCCGCTTTTTCGTCTTCACCGCCTTGGCGAAGCCGCGCACCGTCCGCGGATCGGACAGATCGCGCTTCTGCGCCATGTCGGACATCAGGAGGTGATTGCGGACGAGCCATTCCACCGTCTCGGCCTCGTCCTTTTTCAGCCCGAACCGCGGCGCCACTTTCCGCGCGATCTGCGCGCCGACGACCGAGTGATCCTCCTCGCGGCCCTTTCCGATGTCGTGCAGGAACAGCGCGGCATAAAGCACCTTGCGGTTCAGCCCCTCGCCCAGGATGCGCGAAGCGATCGGCAGTTCCTCGACGAGTTCCTCCCGCTCGATCTGCGCGAGGGTCTTGATGCATTGGATCGTGTGCTCGTCGACCGTGTAGGCGTGATACATGTTGAACTGCATCATCGCCACCACCGGCGCGAATTCGGGCACGAAGGCCGCGAGCAGCCCGAGTTCGTTCATCCGCCTGAGCGCCCGTTCGGGATTGCCGTGCTTCAGAAGTGTGTCGAAGAAGATGCGGTTCGCCTCCGGGTCGCTCCGCATCTCGTCGTCGATCAGGTCTAGGTTCGCCGAGACCAGGCGCATCGCGTCGGGGTGAAGGAGGTATCCGGTCCGAAGCGCCTCTTCGAAGATCCGCAGAAGGTTGATCTTGTCGGCGAGGAATTTCTTGTCGTTCTCGACCGTGATCCGGTTGTGCACGATTGAGTAGCCGTCCTTCACCTTCTTCTTCCGGCGCAGGACGCGGAACAGGTCGGGCGCCTTCTTGGTGTGGCGCGCTTCGAGATCGGTGAGCACGATCCGGGTCAGCTCTCCCACCCGGGTCGCGTGACGGAAGTAGTCCTGCATGAAGAACTCCACCGCGCGTCGAGTGCCGCGATCCTTGTAGCCCATCCGGTCGGCCACCTCGACCTGCAGGTCGAACGTGAGCTGGTCCATCGCCCGGCCGGAAATCAGGTGGAGGTGACACCTCACCGCCATTAGGAAGTTTTCCGCGCGCAGGAAGCTGTCGAATTCCTCCGTCGAGAAGACCTTGAGCTTCACGAGGTCTTCTGCATTCCGCACGCCCTTGACGTATTTCGCGATCCAGAACAGCGTCTGCAGGTCGCGCAACCCGCCCTTGCCTTCCTTGACGTTCGGCTCGACGACGTAGCGCTGCCCGCCCTGCTTGCGATGCCTCTCCGCCCGTTCGGCGAGCTTTGCCTCGATGTAGTCCGACGCGGTGCCCTTGAAGAGCTCCTTCTGGAGCCGCCGGCCAAGCTCTTCCGCAAGCGCGGGTTCGCCCGCGATGAACCGACGCTCCAGAAGCGCCGTTCGGATCGTGTAGTCCTCGCGCCCGAGCCGGATGCACTCCTTGATCGTCCGACTTGCGTGGCCGACCTTCAGGTGCAGGTCCCAGAAGATGTAGAGCATCGACTCGATGACGCTCTCGAGCCAGCCGGTAATCTTGTAGGGCGTCAGGAAAAGGAGATCGACGTCCGAGAACGGCGCCATTTCGGCGCGGCCGTAGCCCCCGACGGCGAGCACTGCTATCTTCTCGCCCTCGGTCGGGTTCGGACGCGGATGAAGGCGGGTCATCGCGATCTCGAGACCCGTCTTCACCACGCCGTCCATGAGAAAGGCGTAGGCCGTGACCGTCTCCCGCGCCGCGCGCGGCCGCTCGGCGAAACCGGCGGCGATGCTCTCCCGACCCTGTTCCATAGCCGCCTTCAGGTGCCGGACGGTCGCCGCCCGGATCTCGCGGTTGTCTGCGGCCGACGCGAGTTCGGCCTCGAGCGCCGCCCGCACCGCGACCCGGTCGAAGATCGCCTCGGGCGGCCGGATCAGGTTCGGATAGGCGTGGCCGGGATCGTCGGGCGTCGCCGGCTCAGAGGCCGGCGCCGCCGAAGCTTCTTTGAGCGGGGTCAATCACGATCACCTGGTTGTTCTGGATCTGCGCCACGGCGAGCGCGCGTTCGTTCGTACCATCGGGCAGCAGGCGGAACACGCCGTTGACCCCGGCGAAGCCGGAGGGCTGGGTCAGCGCCTGGCCGGTGAGCGCGTCCGACTGGCCCTGGCTGACGAGGGCGCCGATCGCTGCGATCGCGTCGTAGGCAAGACCCGCTATCGGGTGCGGCTGGGTCCCGTAGGCGGCCTGGTAACGCGCCGAGAACTGCGCGGAGGGTCCCGGTTGCGGCAGCGCGAACCACGCGCCCTGCAGACCCGAGAGCGACAGGGCGCTCGACGGGACATCGAGGCGCTGCAGGCCGATGTACTGCACCTCGGACGGATCGATCCCGTTCTCGGGAAGAAGCTGCGCCAGGAACGGGATCGCGCCCGAGGTTCCCGAGGTCAGGAAGATCGCGTCTGCGCCTGAACTTTCGGTCTGGCTGGCGATGTCGGGTACGGCATTGACGACGCCCTGCTGGCTAAGCTCGAAACCGGTGACCCCGGCGACGCGCGCGCCGTTCGCCTGGATCGCCCGGACGATGGCGTCCCGCCCGAGTTGTTCGGACGCGTCGAGGCCATGCGCGATCTGGATGTTGCCGCGATTCTGCGACACCGCGTAGCGCACGAGCCGGTTCGCCGTCGTGCCGAAGGTCGTGCCCAGCACGAAGACGTTGCCGCCCGCAACGGTCGGATTGTTCGAGAATGACAGCACGTTGATCCCGCGCCCCGCCACGGCCTGTCCGGCGGCGGCGGCCGACTCCGCGAAGACCGGGCCGATGATGATGCGGGCGCCGTCCCGAACGGCCTCCTGCGCGACTGCCGCGGCCTGCGCAGGCTGGCCGGCGGTGTCGTAGAGCCGCAGGTCGATCCGGGCCCCCTGCAGATCGCCCATCGCAAGCCGCGCCGCGTTCTCTAGGCTCTGTGCAAGCGTGGCACCGCCGTCGGGCGATCCCGCAGGGACGAGAAGGGCGACCGGGACGGCATTCCGCGTGTTGATCGTCGGGCCGCCCATGCCGCCCGTCTCGCAGGCGGTGAGCAGGACGGCGGACAGGAGGGCCAGAAGGCCCAGTTGAAGCTTGCGGGCGACGGCCGTTGCGGCAACCATGGCACTTCCTCGCGGGAAACGGTCAGGAACAGTTGGAGGCACCCTATGCGGAAGGTGCAATGGTGTAAATCTCGACGGAACGTCCGGTTCCGATGACGGCCGCGCCGCGCCCGGTGCCGCCCGGCCTTCACTTCGTCGCGACGCCGATCGGAACGGCGCGCGACATCACCCTGCGCGCGCTCGACATTCTCTCTGGTGCCGACGTGCTGGCGGCCGAAGACACGCGCACGGCGCGCAAGCTCATGGACATCCACGGCATAGCGCTGGGCGGGCGCCCGCTGATCGCCTATCACGATCACAATGGTCCGGCGGTTCGCCCACGGCTTCTCTCCGCGCTGGCGGACGGCAAGTCGGTCGCCTACGTGTCGGAGGCAGGCACGCCGCTCGTCGCTGATCCCGGCTATGCACTGGGCCGCGCGGCGATCGATGCGGGGCATCCGGTTCACGCAGCGCCCGGCCCCTCGGCGGCGCTCGCAGCGCTCACGGTCTCGGGCCTGCCGACCGACCGGTTTCTCTTCGCCGGCTTCCCGCCCGTCAAGGCCGGAGAAAGGCAGCGCTTTCTCGAGAACCTGAAAGGGGTTCCGGCGACACTCGTCCTCTTCGAATCGCCGGGGCGTGTCCAGGCTACGCTGCGTGCCTCGGCCGAGGTCCTTGGCGAGCGCGACGCGGCGATGTGCCGGGAGCTGACCAAACGGTTCGAGGAGGTCCGGCGCGGATCCCTCGCCGATCTCGCGACGTCGGTGCGGGCGGACCCGCCGAAGGGCGAGATCGTCCTCGTCTTCGACCGCGACAGGACCGCCCCGGACGCCGCAGACATGGACGGCATGCTCGATGCGGCCCTGCGGACTATGAGCGTCAGGGATGCCGCGGCCCATGTCGCGGCGGCGCTCTCCCTGCCGAAGCGGCAGGTGTACCAGGCGGCACTCGATCGGGCTGGCCCTCGCGGCGATTAACCCCGCATAGACCTTTTCGTTGCAGTCTCTGGCAGCGTCCGCAAACTCGGGCGAGAGACCGGAGGACAAGATGCGGACGGAACGGAGCATTCGCGGCGCGACCAACCATCAATCGGGCCTTGCGGCCGAGGCGCAGGTCGCGGACCGGTTCCTGCGCGGCGGCCACGAGATCCGGGCGCGTCGCTGGCGCGGGCCGGGCGGCGAGATCGACCTGATCTTCGGCAACGGTGAAGGCGTGATATTCGTCGAGGTGAAGAAGGCCCGCGACCATGCCACTGCCCTGTCCCGCGTCTCGCCCGGGCAACTCGACCGGATCCAGCGATCCGCAGAAGCCTATGCCGCGACGCTCCCAAGAGGGGCGCTCACGGAGATGCGGATCGACATCGCGCTCGTCGACGAGATGGGGCGCATCGAGATCGTGGAGAACGCGACGATGCACTGATGCCATTGTGCCCCTCCCCGGTCTGCGCCATGAAAGGGCCGGATTCAGCAGAGGGACGCCCATGGCTCTCAAGGTCGCCATCCAGATGGACCCCATCACGGGGATCGACATCGACGCCGACAGCACCTTCCGGATCGCCGAGGAGGCGCAGGCTCGTGGGCATTCCCTGTTCTACTACACACCCGACCGACTTTCGTACCGAACCGGACGGATCCTCGCCCGCGGTTGGCCGCTGACTGTCCGGCGAGAGAAGGGGAACCACCATTCGATCGGGGCGGAGACCGAGATCGATCTCGCGACGCAGGACGTCGTCTGGCTGCGGCAGGATCCGCCGTTCGACATGGGCTACATCACCACGACGCATCTTCTCGAGCACCTTTCGCCCCGAACGCTCGTGGTGAACGACCCGTTCTGGGTCCGCAACTCGCCCGAGAAGCTCCTCGTCCTGCGGTTTCCGGACCTGATCCCGGACACGATGATCGCCCGCGATCTCGCTGCGCTGCGCGCCTTCAAGGCGCATCACGGCGACATCATCCTGAAACCGCTCTACGGCAACGGTGGCGCGGGCGTCTTCCGGCTCGACCCCAACGACCGCAATCTCGCGAGCCTGCACGAACTCTTCGCCTCGCTTTCGCGCGAACCGTTGATCGCCCAGCAATTCCTTCCCGACGTTTCGAAAGGCGACAAGCGGATCATCCTCGTCGACGGAGAGCCGGTTGGCGCGATCAACCGCGTCCCGGCTGCGGGCGAGACGCGATCGAACATGCATGTGGGCGGCCGACCCGAGAAGATCGGCCTCAGCGACCGGGACCGTGAGATCTGCGCGCGGATCGCGCCGGTCCTGCGCGAGAAGGGCCAGATTTTCGTGGGCATCGACGTGATCGGCGACTGGCTCACCGAGATCAACGTGACCTCGCCCACCGGCTTGCAGGAACTCGAGCGATTCGACGGCGTGAACGTGACCGCGAGGATCTGGGAGGCGATCGAGGCGAGGCGCGCCTGATGAGCTGGCAGCTCGTCCTCCTCAACGCGATCCTGCGCGCAAGCGCCAAACCGCTTCTCCGCCGCACCCGGTCGCCGGAGCAGGCCGAGCGGGATTTCGCTCTCGCCGCCCGACTCTTCTTCCGCAGGAGCGACACGACGGCGGTCATGGGGAAGATCCCCGGCCCGGCGCGACCCATCGACGTCGCGCGCTTCGCCTGGACCGAACCGCGCGCGGACGGCGCCGTCCTCCATCTCCACGGCGGCGGCTACATCGTCGGCAGCGCCAAGGCCTACGAGGGGATGCTTGGACGGCTCTCCACGCTCGCCGGCATACCGGTCGTCGCCCCGGACTACCGCCTCGTGGCCGAGGCGCCATTTCCGGCCGCCTTCGAGGACGTGGTCGCCGTCTGGGATGCCCTCGTCGCGGAAGGCTGCCCGCCCGGACGGATCGTGCTTGGCGGCGACAGCGCGGGTGGCGGACTGGCGCTCGCGCTTCTGTCCGAACTCTGCCGCCGCGGCACGCCGCCCGCCGGGATCTACGCCTTTTCGCCCTGGACGGATCTCACCGGGTCGGGCGACTCGATCGATGCGAACGCGGCGCGCGACGTGATCCTGCCGGCGTCCCGGCTCGGCGACCTCGTGGAGATGGTGCTTGCCGGGGCCGATCCGCGGGACCCGCGCGCCTCGCCGCTGTTCGCGGACTTCCCGGACCCGCCGCCCGTCTATCTGCAGGCCAGCCGGTGCGAGATCCTGCTCGACGACACGCTTCGGATCGCGGAGCGGCTCAGGTCGGCGGGGGGCGGCGTCGAGGTCGATCTCTGGGACGACACGCCGCACGTCTGGCAGATCTTCGACGGACGGGTTCCGGAGTCGCGGGACGCACTTGTCAGGACCGGCGCCTTCGTCGCGCGCAGGCTCAAGGCGCCACCTCTGCCAGACGAAAACTGACAGCTTCCGCCACATGCGTCCGGCCGACCGAGTCGGCGCCGGCGAGATCGGCGATGGTGCGGGCGACGCGCAGGACCCGGTGGTAGCCGCGTGCCGAGAGGCCGAAGCGCAGGGCCACCTTGTTGAGTAGCTCCCGTCCGCACGGATCGGGGCTTGCCACCTCGTCGAGCATCGCGCCGACGAGGTCGGCGTTGAGCCGGATCGTGCCGTGTCCCGCGAACCGCGCCGCCTGCCGATCCCGTGCCGAAGCGACCCGCGCCGCAAGGTCAGCCGAGCACTCCCCGCCGCTTGCCGTCTCGAGGTCCGAAAAAGCCACCGGCGGCGCGTCGACCCGGAGGTCGAAGCGGTCCATGAGGGGGCCCGAGATGCGGCCCAGATAATCTTCTCCGCATTGGGGCACGCGGGCGCAGGCGCGCGCGGGATCCGAAAGATAGCCGCACTTGCAGGGGTTGGCGGCGGCGACCAGCATGAAGCGGCAGGGATAGCGGACATGCGCGTTGGCGCGGGCCACCACGACTTCGCCGGTCTCGATCGGCTGGCGAAGGGTTTCGAGCACCGCCCGCGGATATTCCGGGAACTCGTCCATGAACAGCACCCCATTGTGCGCGAGGCTTATCTCGCCGGGCTTGGCGCCCTTTCCGCCACCCACGATCGCCGCCATCGAAGCGGTGTGATGCGGTTCCCGGAACGGTCGCGCGCGGGAGATACCGCCTTCGTCGAGCAGGCCCGAGAGCGAGTGGATCATCGACGTCTCGAGCGCCTCGGCAGCGGTCAGTGGCGGCAGGATGCCGGGAAGGCGGGCGGCGAGCATCGACTTTCCCGATCCCGGCGTTCCGATCATGAGCAGGTGGTGCCGTCCTGCCGCTGCGATCTCGAGCGCGCGTTTCGCCCGTTCCTGGCCGCGCACGTCCGAAAGATCCGTCGTTCCCGACCGGATCGGAGCGACCTCTCCCGGTTCCGACGGCGGCAGGACACTCTGGCCGGTGAAATGCCGGATCGCCTCGTCGAGCGAGCCCGGCGCGATGACTTCTGCGGCTCCGACCCAGGCCGCTTCGGCGCCGCAGGGGCGTGGGCAGACGAGGGTACGGGCCTCTTGCGCGGCGGCCAGCGCGGCCGGGAGAGCCCCCGCGACCTGCACGAGAGTGCCGTCGAGCGACAATTCGCCAAGCGACACTGTTCCTTCGATGTCGTCCTTGGGCAGGATGTCGAGCGCGGCGAGAAGCGCCAGCGCGATCGGCAGGTCGAAGTGGGAGCCTTCCTTCGGCAGGTCCGCGGGCGACAGGTTCACAGTGATCCGCTTGGACGGCAGGGCGATCGACAGTGAGGTGAGCGCCGCGCGCACCCGCTCCTTCGCCTCGGACACAGCCTTGTCTGGGAGTCCGACGAGCGAGAACGCGGGCAGGCCCGGAGAGACTGCGCACTGAACTTCGACGATCCGCGCCTCGACCCCTTCGAACGCGACAGTGTACGCGCGCGTCACCATGTTCCGCCCTCCGCGACCTATGGTTAACGGCTACGGTGCAAGCGCTTTACGAATCGTGAACGAGCGCCACGAAGCCGGGCCACGCCGAGGGCCCGGCCACCCTGTTGTTATTCGATCGCCCGGTCCTGCGCGAACGCGAGCGACGGCATCGAAGCCGCCGGACTTAGCCCGCGATCCGTTCCGGACAACGGTGATTCACCTTTTCTTTGTGATCCGGTCCGCGCCTCTGGTCGTAACCGTGACAGGAACAACACGAAACGAGGCCGCGTTGGTGGCCTGAAACCGGGAGTTTCGACATGGCGCTCGACGGGTATTCTGATCAGACTCTTTCACGGATCGCGATGCGGGCAGAGTTGCTCGACGCCGAAACCGAACTCCGGCTTGCCTATGCCTGGCGCGATCATCGGGACGAACAGGCGCTTCACCGCCTCGTCACGGCATACATGCGCCTCGCGATCTCCATGGCGGCGAAGTTCAAGCGCTACGGCGCCCCGATGAACGACCTCATCCAGGAAGCGGGGCTTGGCCTCATGAAAGCCGCCGACAAATTCGATCCCGACCGCGGCGTGCGCTTCTCGACCTACGCGGTGTGGTGGATCAAGGCCTCGATTCAGGACTACGTGATGCGGAACTGGTCGATGGTCCGCACGGGATCGACCTCGAGTCAGAAGTCGCTCTTCTTCAACATGCGCCGTGTCCAGGCCCGCCTCGAACGCGAGGCAGCGGCGCGGGGCGAGCGTCTTGATTCCCACCAGCTTCGCCAGTTGATCGCGACCGAGGTCGGTGTTCCCCTCCACGACGTCGAGATGATGGAAGGGCGCCTGTCAGGGTCCGACTTCTCGCTCAACGCCACGCAGTCGACCGAGGACGAGGGCCGCGAATGGATCGACGCGCTGGAGGACGACGGTCAGCAGGCCGCCGAGGTTGTCGAGCACGACAAGGACATCGACACGCTGCGCGAGTGGCTCGTCATGGCGATGCAGGCTCTGAACGACCGCGAGCGCTTCATCGTGCGCGAGCGCAAGCTCCGCGAGGATCCTCGCACGCTGGAAAGCCTCGGGGAGGAACTGGGCTTGTCGAAGGAGCGCGTCCGCCAGCTCGAGGCCGCGGCCTTCGGAAAAATGCGCAAGAGCCTCGAGAAGCAGTCGGGCGAGGTGCACGAATTCTTCGCCTGATCACGACGATTTCGGGCGCTGCGGCGTTCGTCGCGTCCGGAGCATCGGCCGACCGTATCGAGCCGACCGATCTCTATGATCTGCCGGACTCCGATATCGTGATCGTCGGCGAAACCCATGACAATCCGATCCACCACGCCCATCAGGCGATCGTCGTCGAGGCAATCGAAGCGGCGGCGATCGTGTTCGAGATGCTGAGTGCTGAGGATGCGGGTCGCGTGCGGCCCGGGCTCGTAGCGTCGGAAGAGGCGCTCGGCGCAATACTGGGATGGGAGGGGTCCGGCTGGCCCGACTTCGCCATGTACTACCCGATCTTCGTCGCGGGAAGGGACGCGGTCCTCGTGGGCGCCGAAACCCCGCGCGGGGACGTGCGCCAGGCCGCGAGCGACGGGGCCGCCGCAGCTTTCGGCGAGGGCGCCGAACAATTCGGTCTGGACCGTCCGCTGCCCGCGCCCGAGCAGACGCTGCGCGAGGCGGGACAGCTCATCGCACATTGCGGCGCGCTTCCCGAAGACGTGCTGCCGGGAATGGTCGCGGCGCAACGCCTTCGCGACGCCTGGCTCGCCCGCGCCGCCGTGGAGGCGCACGAGACGACAGGCGGACCGGTCGTAGTGATCACCGGCAACGGCCATGCCCGCGAGGACTGGGGAGTGCCCCGGCTGCTGGCCGAGGCGGCGCCTGACCTCGAGGTGCTGACCATCGGCCAGTACGAGGAAGCCGCCGAGACCGATCCGCCCTACGACCATTGGCTCGTCACAGAACCGGCGGCTCGCCCGGACCCCTGCGCGGCCTTCCGCTGACCACTCGGCAGTTGTCAGGTCGCCGCGCGGGGTCTACGTCTGAGCGGGAGGGATCGGGGCGGCGGACATGCTGGCAGGAAAACGCATACTTCTGATCGTGGGCGGCGGTATCGCGGCCTACAAGGCGCTCGACCTGATCCGCCGCCTGAAGGAACGCGGGGCCTCCGTCACGCCTGTGCTGACCCGGGCCGCGCAGCAATTCGTGACTCCGCTTTCCGCATCCGCGCTCGCCGGTGAGAAGGTTTATGCCGATCTCTTCGACCTGACCGACGAGGCCGAGATGGGCCATATCGAGCTGTCCCGCGCCGCCGATCTTCTCATCGTCGCACCGGGCACGGCGGACCTCATGGCCAAGATGGCGGGCGGCCACGCCGACGATCTTGCCTCCACCCTTCTCATTGCGACCGACAAGCGGGTGCTGATCGCCCCGGCGATGAACGTGCGGATGTGGGAGCACCCGGCGACGCGTCGGAACCTCGCGACGCTGAGCGCAGACGGCATCCTCATTGCGGGGCCGAACGACGGCGACATGGCCTGCGGGGAGTTCGGCCCCGGGCGGATGTCCGAGCCGCTGGAGATCGTGGCGGCGGCCGAGGCGGCGCTGTCGGATGGGCCGCTCAAAGGCCGGCACATCGTCGTCACCTCCGGCCCGACCCACGAGCCGATCGACCCTGTTCGCTACATCGCGAACCGTTCGTCGGGCGCGCAGGGCACCGCGATCGCCTCGGCTCTCGCCGGGCTCGGCGCCCGGGTGACCTTCGTGACCGGTCCGGCCTTTCTCCCGCCGCCCGCCGGTGTCGAGGTCGTCCGCGTCGAGACGGCGGAAGAGATGCTGGCCGCCGTGGAGGCCGCACTGCCCGCCGACGCCGCGGTGTTCGCCGCCGCCGTGGCGGACTGGCGGGTGAACGACAGGAGCGCAAGCAAGATCAAGAAATCGGCGGGCGGAATACCGGCGCTGACGTTCTCGGAAAATCCCGACATTCTCGCCGCCGTCGCGCAGCGGACGGACGGCCGGCCCGCGCTCGTCGTGGGCTTCGCCGCCGAGACCGACGATGTGGTGGACAACGCCCGGAACAAGCGTGCGAGGAAGGGATGCGACTGGATCGTCGCGAACGACGTCTCGCCGGGCACGGGCGTGATGGGCGGGCAGGAGAACGCGGTGACGCTGATCATGGAAGACGGCGAGGAGAGCTGGCCCCGCATGGGCAAGACCGAGGTCGGGGAACGGCTCGCGCGGCGGATCGCGGAGGCGCTGACGTGAGGGACCGCGCGACGGGCGTGGCGCATGGTCCGCGAGCGGCGTTCCGCCGCCCGCTGCATATCTCGGGCAAGATGATGCAGGATATGCGCGCATGAGCCCCACGGTCGGCGTTATCCGGGAGGACTGGGCCGATCCGGTGGTGCCGCTCCCGTCATACGAGACCGGCGGGTCGGCCGGTGCGGATGTTCGTTGCAACCTCGCGGCCGAGGACCGGGCGGCGGGCCTGACGGTCGGACCGGGCGAGCGCCGCCTCGTGCCCACCGGCCTTCGCGTCGAGATCCCCGAGGCTCACGAGATCCAGGTCCGGCCGCGGTCCGGGCTCGCGCTGAAGCACGGCATCACCCTGGCCAATCCGCCGGGCACCATCGACGCCGACTATCGCGGCCCGCTGGGCGTGATCGTGGTCAACCTCGGCTCCGACCCCTACACGATCCGCCATGGCGACCGCATCGCGCAACTCGTGGTGGCGCCGGTCGTCCGCGCCACCTTCGCGGAGGTGGCGGCGCTGACGAAGACTCCGCGCGGCGCGGGCGGCTTCGGCTCCACCGGGCACGGCTGATGCTTTTTTTCCTTATCGCCGCCGCCGCGCTCTGGGGGCTCGGCTGGTATCTGAAGACGCCGGCGAGCGCGCGGCTCATCATGATCGGCCTCGTCTACGTCGCCATCCTGGCGGTGCAGATCGTGCTTCCCGCCGATCACGCGCTCCGCCGCGCGATCGGCGGGACACTCGGCGAGTGGCTGACGGTGGGCGGCCTCATCGCCCTCGCCTGGCTCTACGCGCAGGTTCTGAAGCGCATCCGCGCCCGGGTGCGTCCCGAGAATCTCCCCGCAGCGCCGCCGCCGCCCGGCGCGCCAGACGTTGCCCGCTATGCCCGGCACATCATCCTGCGCGAGATCGGCGGGCCCGGCCAGAAGGCGCTCGGCGAGGCGAGGGTGCTGGTGGTGGGCGCGGGCGGCCTCGGCTCGCCGGCGCTCCAGTATCTCGCCGCGGCAGGGGTCGGCACCATCGGAGTGATCGACGGGGACGTGGTCGAGGTCACGAACCTTCAGCGGCAGGTGATCCACACCGACGGCCGCACGGGCATGCCCAAGGTCTTTTCCGCCGAGATGGCGATGACGGCACAGAACCCGCATGTCGTCATCCGGCCCTACAACCGACGGCTGACGGAAGACATCGCGGAGGCACTGTTCGCCGACTACGACCTGATCCTCGACGGCACCGACAATTTCGAGACGCGCTACCTCGTGAACCGGACGGCGACAGTGACGGGAAAGCCGCTCATCGCCGCGGCTCTGTCGCAGTGGGAGGGTCAGATCAGCACCTATGCGCCGAAGGACGGCACTCCGTGCTACGAATGCATCTTTCCGGAGGCCCCGGCGCCCGGGCTCGCGCCCTCCTGTGCGGAGGCGGGCGTTCTCGGGCCGTTGCCCGGCGTCGTCGGCGCGATGATGGCGGTGGAGGCGGTCAAGGAGATAACCGGGGCAGGCGAGGGACTCCGTGGCAGGATGCTCATCTACGATGCGCTCCACGGCGATGCGCGGGTGTTTTCGCTGAAACGCCGCCCGGACTGCCCGGTCTGCGCCGGCTGATCTCGTGCGCGAGATGCGCCGCGCCGAACCCTTGGGAAGCCGCATGGTTGGCTTGATGAAGATGCTGCCAGCTTAACCTGGCCCGTTCCGCGGGCGGCTCGATCGGCGGCACCACCTTGGGTTGGCTGGTCAGTGCGCCCCATCGCGCTAGCTTTACGCCACGTCATTTGGGAGGAGCCAAAATGCGGAACATCATACTGACATCGGCACTGTGTCTGGCGGCGGCCTTGCCCGCCGCGGCACAGGACACGCCCGCACCGGAAGGTGCGGCAGTCTACATCGTCGCTCCGGCGGACGGCGCGACCGTCTCGAACCCCGTCACGGTCGTCTTCGGCCTTCGGGGCATGGGTGTCGCCCCGGCCGGCACGGAAGCCGAGAACACCGGGCATCATCACCTTCTGATCGACCGCGCCCCGTTCGGCGAAGGAGCGGACGGCGCGGAGGAATTTGTTTATGCCGTGCCCGCCGATGACAACCACCGTCACTTCGGCGCGGGTCAGACCGAGGTGACGCTCGACCTCGCGCCGGGCACGCGCACGCTCCAGCTCGTCCTGGGCGACGCCGGGCACGTCCCGCACGTCCCGCCGATCATGTCCGAAGTCGTCACGATCACCGTCGAGTAGGCTGGCGGTCGGTGGCGGGGCGACCTAGGTTGCGGCCGAAAGGAGCCCCGCCATGACAAACCCGCTGCTCGACGACTGGACCACGCCCTTCGGCATCGCCCCCTTCGACCGGATCTCGGACGAGGATTTCGCCCCGGCCGCCGACGCCGCGCTGGCCGAAGCGCGCGAGAGCATCGTGCAGATCGCCGAGTATCCGGAGCAGCCGACCTTCGCCAACACCGTCGAGGCGCTGGAAATGGCCGACGAGACGCTGGGCAGGGTCCTGTCCACCTTCTATTCGCTGGCGGGGGCGCACACGAACGCCGCGCGCAACGCGCTTCAGCGGCAGTTCTCTCCGAAACTCGCCGCCTATTCCTCGGAAGTCTCGATGAACCCGACCCTCTTCGCGCGAATCGAGGCGCTTTGGGAAAGCCGCGAGACCCTCGGCCTGACAGACGAGCAGATGCGGCTGCTCTACCTGACGCGCCGGGGCTTCGTCCGGGCGGGTGCGCAACTCGAAGGTCAGCAGCGCGAGCGGCTGAAGGCGATCAGGGAGCGGCTCGCCGTGTTGGGTACACTGTTCACGCAGAACCTCCTCAAGGATGAATCCGACTGGATCATGGAGCTGTCCGAGGACGACCTTGAAGGGCTGCCCGATTTCGTCGTCGCCGGGGCGCGCGCGGCGGGGGAGGAAAAGGGGCTCGACGGTCCCGCGATCACCACGTCCCGGTCCTTGATCGTCCCCTTCCTTCAGTTCTCCCCGCGCCGCGACCTGCGCGAGACGGCCTACGAGGCATGGACATCCCGGGGTGCGCGCGGCGGCGAGACCGACAACCGCGCCATCGCGACGGAAATCCTGAAGCTCCGTGAAGAGCGGGCGAAGCTTCTGGGCTACGACAGCTTCGCCGCCTACAAGCTCGAGACCGAAATGGCGAAGACGCCCGAGAACGTGCGCGACCTGCTGATGCGAGTCTGGGAGCCCGCCCGCGCCAAGGCCGAGGCCGACGCGGCGCTTCTCGAAGAGATGATGCACGCCGACGGCGTCAATGGCCGCCTGGAACCCTGGGACTGGCACTACTACGCCGACAAGCGCCGCAAGGCCGAGCATGACCTCGACGAGGCCGAACTCAAGCCCTTCCTGCAACTCGACCGGATGATCGAGGCGGCTTTCGCCTGTGCGGGCCGTCTGTTCGGGCTCGAATTTGCGCCGGTGGAGGTGCCGCTTTACCATCCGGATGCCCGGGCATGGGAGGTGACGCGGGACGGTCGGCACATGGCGCTGTTCGTGGGCGATTACTTCGCGCGCGGCTCAAAACGCTCGGGGGCGTGGTGTTCGGCCATGCGGTCGCAGCGCAAGCTTGGCGGCGAGACCCGGCCGATCGTGGTCAACGTCTGTAACTTCGCGAAGCCCGCGAAAGGAGAACCAGCCCTCCTGTCCTGGGATGACGCGCGCACGCTCTTCCACGAGTTCGGCCACGCGCTCCACCAGATACTGTCGGACGTGACGTACGAGTCGATCTCCGGAACTTCGGTGGCCCGAGACTTCGTCGAGCTCCCGTCACAACTCTACGAGCACTGGCTCGAAGTGCCCGAGGTTCTGGGCGAATTCGCGACGCACGCACGAACGGGCGAGCCGATGCCGAAGGCTCTTCTCGACCGCCTTCTCGCCGCCTCGACCTACGACATGGGCTTTCAGACCGTGGAATACGTGGCTTCGGCCCTCGTCGATCTTTCCTTCCATGAAGGCGCCGCGCCCGCCGACCCGATGGGGAAGCAGGCCGAGATTCTGGCGGAACTCGATATGCCTCACGCGATCCGGATGCGCCACGCTACCCCGCACTTCGCGCATGTCTTTTCGGGCGACGGTTACTCGTCGGGCTATTACAGCTACATGTGGTCCGAGGTCATGGACGCCGATGCCTTCGAGGCCTTCGCGGACGCCGGCGGCGCGTTCGATCCCGAGATGGCGACCAAGCTCGAACGCTTCATCCTGTCGGCCGGCGGCAGCGAGGAGGCCGAAGACCTCTACACCGCCTTCCGCGGCCGGATGCCGGGGCCCGAGGCGCTCCTGAAGGGCAGGGGGCTTGCGGACGCCGCCTAACGGCCCGACCGGGCGAGCTCCAGAATCTGCCGGATCTCGTCCGCGATCGCGCCTTCGATGGCGATGCCCGGGTCCGGCACTGCGCCGGGATCCTCCTCGTGGAATTCGAGGTGCCGCCGGTCCTTGAGATAGTCCAGAAGCTCGGGCCCGCCCTTGCCGGCGGCCATCGCGGCGATCACCCGCGCCAGGATCTTCCGGTGCGCGATGATCCGGCCTTCGAGCGTTTCCGGCGTCTCGGTCATGGGGTCGCTCCGCGTCACGGTGATGTGAGCGAACGCCTCCGCCAGCCCAGGCGTTCCCCGAAGCGTCAAAGTGGAGGACAGCCGATGAAACGCTCAATCGCCTATGGCAGCCTCGCCGCCGCCGGCGTGCTGCTCGCCGGGGCCGCGGCTTTACTGACCGGTCGCGATCCCCGCACACCGCGCATCGCCCGTCGCAGCGAAAGCCGCAGGCCGGCGGTGCGCAGGAATGTCCAGATCCGCCACGCCGGACCTGAACAGATGCGCGATCCGCCGAAGAAGTGGGACCGCGTCGACGAACAGGTCGACGAGAGCTTTCCGGCCAGCGATCCGCCCTCGAACTACTGACGCGACGGATCGTCGGGATGCGGCTCGACGCCGATCGGATCCTTGTGGATGATGATGTCGACCTCGGGAAATTCCTTGAGGATCGCCCGCCGCAATGCCGCGCCGATGGCATGGGCGGTGTCGAGCGACTGCTCCCCGTCAAGCTCGATGTGCATGTTCACGAAGACGCGGCTGCCCGCCGTCCGCGTCTTGAGGTCGTGATGCCCGTGAACCCCCGGCCAGCCGTCGGCGATCTCTCCGATCCGCGCGATCATCTTCGGGTCCGCGCGCCGGTCCATCAGCGCGTCGAACGCGCCCTTGCCGATCCGTATCGCGCCCACGGCCAGCATCCCCGCGGCCCCCAATGCGACCACGCTGTCGATCTGCGTGAGCCCGAACCGTGCCGACGCCCAGAGCGACACGATCGCCCCGATATTGGGCAGGAGGTCGCCGAGATAGTGCAGCGAGTCCGCCCGCACGACCCGGTTTCCGGTCTTCGATGCGACGCGCCGCTGCCAGAGCACGAGCCCCAGGGTAAGCAGGATCGAAAGGCCCATCACCGCCATGCCGCGGCCTTCCGAAGCCAGCGCGACAGGCGCGTCCGACAGAAGCCGCGCCACCGCGGCCCAGCCGATCGCCCCCCCCGCGACGAGTATGAAGACCGACTGCCCGAGCGCGGCGAGATCCTCGGCCGAGGTATGCCCGAACGCGTGATCCTCGTCCGGCGGGCGCGCGGCGTAGACAATGGCGGCCAATGCACCCAGCGACACCATCAGGTCCATCGCGCTGTCGGCGAGGCTCGCCGCGACAGACAGCGCCCCCGTCGATCCGAGCGCCCAGAGCTTGAGCGCCACGAGGATCAGGGCGACCGTCACGGAGGCGACGCCGGCGGAGATGTTGAGACGCGTCGACAAGGCTCGGTACGCTCCGCTGCAACCCGAGCCGCAGAATAGACCGGACCCCGCCCGGGAAAAACCGTTCAGTCGCGAATCTCGCCCGCGCCGACACCCCAGAGCGCCGACTTCTCGATCCAGCCGCGGTATCCTGCCGCGTCGATCCGGCACCAGTCCCGCAGGCATTCGTCCAACTCGGCGATGACGCCCGCCTCCGCCCGCGCGTTCACCGGCGCCTCCGCGTCGGGCTTCATCCGGAGCGCCGCCATGTCCTCTTCCACGATCACCGTCCGCACGCCGGAAAGCAGCGAATAGTGCATCCACCCCCCCGCGCCGTCGCGGTCCTGCACCCGCCGCCAGTGGCCGAACTCATCGGTGATCTCCAGAGGCATGTCGCGGCGCTTGAACACCCAGTCGATCCGGTGGGACAGCGACGGGCCGCGCCGCACGTTGCCTTCGCCGGCTTTCAGCGAGACGAAGCGCGGAAGCGGCAGGTTCGTGACCTTGCCCCGCTCGGCGGCGGACGCGATGCCCGCCACGAAAACAACAAGGGCACAGACGAAAAAACTGGCCGGAAAATGCAACGCTCTCATGTGGGTCTGTCGTTCCCGCTCGCCTCTGTCCGGATTTTGTCGCGGGTGCCGCGAGCGGCTCCCTTGTGCCCGGCTTCTTTCCTTGTCACTTTGCCATCCAGCGCGCGCGAAGGAAAGAACAGGGGAGGCTCCGCATGCCGTCTCAGCGTCTGAGTGTTGTCGTCACGCGACGGTTGCCCGAAGCGGTCGAGACACGCATGACCGAACTTTTCGACGTGCGGCTTCGCGAGGACGACAAACGGATGTCGCGCGAGGCGCTTGCAGACGCGATGCAGACTGCCGACGTCCTCGTTCCCTGCGTGACCGACCACATCGACGCGGCGCTACTGGCGCAGGCGGGTGAGAGGCTGAAGCTGATCGCGAATTACGGTGCCGGGGTCGACCACATCGACGTTCAGACCGCCCGCCAGCGCGGCATCCTCGTGTCGAACACGCCGGGTGTGGTCACCGAGGATACCGCCGACATGACGATGGCGCTGATCCTCGCCGTGATCCGTCGCATCCCCGAAGGTCTTGCCGTGATGCAGGCGGGTTCCTGGGAAGGCTGGGCGCCCACCGCCTTTCTTGGCGGCCGGGTCGGCGGCAAGCGGCTCGGCATCCTCGGAATGGGCCGGATCGGCCAGGCTGTCGCGCGGCGCGCGCATGCCTTCGGTATGCAGGTCCACTACCACAACCGCAAGCGCCTCCACCGCGAGATCGAGGCGGAGTACGAGGCGACGTACTGGGAGAGCCTCGACCAGATGGTCAGCCGGATGGACGTCATTTCCGTCAACTGCCCGCACACGCCGTCGACGTTTCACCTGATGAACGCGCGAAGGCTGAAGCTGATGAAGCACGCCGCCGTCATCGTGAACACTTCCCGCGGCGAGGTGATCGACGAGAACGCGCTGACGCGCATGCTGCGCGCGGGAGAGATCGCGGGCGCCGGTCTCGACGTCTTCGAGCGCGGCCACGAGATCAATCCGCGCCTGCGCGAGCTGACGAACGTGGTGCTCCTCCCGCATATGGGATCGGCAACCATCGAGGGCCGGATCGAGATGGGCGAGAAAGTCATCATCAACGTCAAGACCTTCGCCGACGGCCACCGCCCGCCGGATCTCGTCGTGCCGGCGATGGTGTGATGCGGCGGGGAGGGCCGGGCGGCGCGACCCGGGCGGCAGAACGCGCGCGTCCTCCGGGGGCTGCTTCGACACCAACACCGGACGGATTCGCAAGCGTGGACGAAGGCGAAAACTGGGCAGAGCTCGCCCGCAACAGTCCCATGGCACTCTCGGACGAGACGCCGGAACGCCCGTAGGCGCTGGCCGCCCCGAGGCTTGCCGGGGCGCCAACCCGGCGCCTCATTTCTGCCCAAGAAACGGCGCAAATGTGCTGAGACTGTGGCCCATGCGACTCCTCAACGTCCATCAGCCGCCCAAGACCGAGCACAAGGCGCCCAGCCGGCGCAAACGGGCCGAGCACGTCCTCCGCCGCTGCCACCGCTGCCGCGGAACCGGCAACGCACCATGCCAGATCTGCGGCGGGGCGGGTGAGGTCTTCAGAGGCAGGGACCTGTTCGGCAAGGCCCAGCACAACCGCTGCGCGGGATGCTTCGGCACAAAAAGCACGCGTTGCTCGACTTGCGCCGGGATCGGCTGGACCTGACAGGCGCCCGGCCGATCAGGACCAGGGCCCTGCCCGCCGCGCGGGAGCCGGCCCCGCCATCTCGCGCAGCCGCGCGATCCG
>Ga0102931_1000085_pt1 | contig 40238 bp, 41 predicted proteins | sample SalPonR1_C_D1_MG_FD_79282 | JGI IMG/M metagenome (GOLD analysis project Ga0102931, IMG submission 79282) | Salt pond soil microbial communities from South San Francisco under conditions of wetland restoration - Salt Pond MetaG R1_C_D1_MG | ecosystem: Environmental > Aquatic > Marine > Intertidal... | reverse complement strand
GGCGCCATCATGAAGCCGATCCCGACCTCTTTCATAGCTTTTTCAACGACATCCGAGCCGACCATCACGTTGACGCCCATCTGTGTCAGCGCATCCGCGGCACCCGATTTCGACGACAGGTTGCGGTTGCCGTGCTTGGCCACCGGAACGCCGGCGCCGGCCACGACGAAGGCCGCGGCCGTCGAGATGTTGAGCGTGCCCTTGCCGTCGCCGCCGGTGCCGACGATGTCGATCGCGCCCCGGGGCGCGCGGACCTTGCGGCATTTCGCGCGCATCACTGCGGCGGCGGCGGCGTATTCCTCGACGGTCTCGCCGCGCGTCCGGAGCGTCATCAGGAGGCCGCCGATCTGTGATGGCGTCGCCTCGCCCTCGAAGAGGATGCGGAACGCTTCCTCGGCCTCGGCGCGTGTCAGGGGGCGCTCGACCGCCGCCGCGATCAGGGACTTGATATCGTCGCTCATGCGGGGACTTTCACGGTCTTGAGGAAGGTGTCGAGCATCCGGCGCCCGTGCTCGGAGGCGATGCTCTCGGGGTGGAACTGCACGCCTTCGACGGGCAGCGTCCTGTGCCTGAGCCCCATGATCGTGCCGTCCTCGAGGCGCGCGGTCACCTCGAGGCTGTCGGGCAGGCTGTCCCGCTCGACGATCAGCGAGTGGTAGCGCGTCGCGTGCAGCGGCGAGGGAAGCCCGGCGAAGACGCCTTCGCCCGCGTGGTGGATCGTGCCGAGCTTGCCGTGAACGATCTCCTCCGCCCGAACGACCTTTCCGCCGAAGGCCTGACCGATGGCCTGGTGTCCGAGGCAGACGCCCAGAAGTGGCGTCCGCGCCGCGGCGGCGGCTTCGGTCAGCGCGAGGCAGATGCCCGCCTGATCGGGGTCGCAGGGTCCCGGCGAGAGCACGATTCCCGCGGGAGCCATCGCCATCGCCTCCCGCACGTCGAGCGCGTCGTTCCGGCGCACGGTCACCTCTGCGCCGAGTTCGCCCAGATAGTGGACGAGATTCCACGTGAAGCTGTCGTAATTGTCGATGAGCAGGAGCATGTCCCGTCTCTCCAAAAGGGGGTGCCCCCGGTCCGATGATCGCGGTATACATGGTCAGAGGCGCCGCCGAGGGTCAAGGGCGGCAACGAGGCAGAACAAGACCAAGGAGCAGACCGTGGGACGCGGTTTTTTCGCAGGCACAATGTGGGGCGCGCTCGTCGGGCTCCTCGCCGTGGCGCTGGCGACGCAATTGACGGTGCGGCGCGAGCTGAGTTTTCCCGAACCCCAGGCCGCGGCGCTCGACGTTCCGGGCGGCAGCGAATTCGACCAGGCGCGGCCCGAGACCGAGCCGGTCGTGCCGACAGTCGAGGCGCCGCCGGCGCAGGCCGAACCCGTGGAGGTCGCCGAACCCGAACCCGAGGACACCGCCGCGCCGCGCGCTGACATCGCGCCGGCCGATGCGCCGGTGGCGAGCGCCGACGCGCCTTCCGCGGCCGAAAGCCCCCGGCAGACAGAGGCGCCCTCCGTGGGGGTCGCCACCGCCGATCCCGAACGGGCGGGGCAGGAGGCGCCCGCGGCGCCGCCCGCCGCCGAGCCGCCATCGGAACGGCCTGCGATCCCCGCGCTCGACGCAGCCTTGCCCGCGCCGCCCGACGTGGTCGCGCAACCGGTCGCGCCCTTGAGCGAAGGCGCGGCCAACGTCGCGCCGTCGGGCCCCGACCCCGCCACCGCGACCGGGGAGGTCGCCTCGCTCGGCGAAAGCGCTGAGCCGATGTCCGCGCCGTCCGTCGAGACCGAAAGCGCCGCGGCGCCGCCGGCCCCGGCGCTCTCGGACCCGCCGGCCGCCCCCGCCCCCGCGCCCGACGCCGATCCCGGCACCGGCAACGAGATCGCCGCCGCTCTGCCCGACACCGGCTCGGACGCGCCCCCGGCGGGGACACCGGCCGAGGCGCCCAGCGCACCGGCGACCGAGACGACGGCCCCCGCGCCGCCTTCTGGGACATCGCCGCCGGAGCCGTCCGCGCTCGACGACACCGGCCTGCCGCAGGTGGGCTTCAGCGGCGCCTCCGGCGTCAAGGTGAACCGGTTGCCGACGATCGGAGACGGGGAGGACGAACCGGTGTCCGAGGAGGTGGCCGGCGACGCGTCCGCGCCCGAGGTCGATCCCGACGCCCCGCCGCTCGTCCGGCACGCCGTTCCCTTCGAGAACCCCGATCTGGCGCCGGTCCTCGCGATCGTGCTTCTTCACGACGATCCCGTCGCGCCCGGCCCCGCGACCGGCCTCGACCTGCCGGCGCAGGTGAGCTTCGCGGTCGACGCGGGGCTGCTCGAGGCGGGGAGCATCGCCGACGCCTACCGCGACGCGGGCCGCGAGATCGTGCTCGTCCCGACGCTGCCGCCCGGCGCGGCGCCCTCCGACGTCGAGGTCGCGCTGGAGGTCAACCTCGCCACGGTGACCGAGGCGGTGGCGGTGATGGACCGGCCCGACAGCGGCTTCCAGTCCGAACGCGCCGCCGTTGCGCAAGTGGTCGACGCCATCTCGCAGACCGGGCACGGGCTCGTCACATTTCCGCGCGGGCTCAACACCGCCCAGCAGCTTGCCGAACGCGCCGGCGTGCCGTCGCGGCTGGTATTCCGGGTCTTCGAGACCGGCAACGCCGACGCCGTCCTGCGCACGCTCGATCAGGCGGCGTTCCGGGCACGGCAGGAAGGTGTCGTGATCCTCGTCGGAGAGGCCGAGCCCGCCACGGTGGGCGCGATCCGCAGCTGGATCGAGGGCAACGGCGACGAACAGGTGGTCTTCGCGCCGATCTCGGCGGCGCTGACGGCGGAGTGATCAGCCCGCGAGCGTCACCAGAGCGTGGCGCTTGCGGCCCGCGGAGAGCTTGACCGTCGTGGCGATCCGCGCGGCGTCCAGCATCAGCCCCGGATCGGTCAGCGGTTCATCGTCGATCCGCGCGCCGTGGTCGGCGATCAGCCGCTTGGCCTCCTTGCCGGTCTTCGCGAGCCCCGAGCGCACGATGAGCTGGACGACGGAGATGCCGTCGCCGACCTCATCTGCCGACAGCGCGAGCGTCGGCAGGTCCTCGCCCACGCCGCCCTTCTCGAACACCTCGCGCGCCGTGGCCTCGGCCGCCTCGGCCGCTTCGCGCCCGTGCAGGAGCGTCGTCACCTCGTTGGCGAGCCGGATCTTCGCGGAATTGATCTCCGATCCGCCGAGCGTGCCCAGACGCTCGCAGTCCTGCACCGGCAACTCGGTGTAGAGCTTGAGGAACCGGCCCACGTCGGCGTCGGTCGTGTTGCGCCAGAACTGCCAGAACTCGTAAGGCGACAGCATGTCGGCGTTGAGCCACACCGCGCCGCCCGCCGACTTGCCCATCTTGCGGCCGTCGGAGGTGGTCAGGAGCGGCGAGGTCAGCCCGAAGACCTCGTCGTCCAGCACCCGGCGCGTCAGGTCGATGCCGTTGACGATGTTGCCCCACTGGTCCGACCCGCCCATCTGGAGCCGGCAGCCGTAGCGGCGGTGCAGCTCGAGAAAGTCGTAGGCCTGCAGGATCATGTAGTTGAACTCGAGGAACGACAGCGACTGCTCGCGGTCGAGCCGCGACTTCACGCTCTCGAACGACAGCATCCGGTTGATCGAGAAATGCCGCCCGATGTCGCGCAGGAAGTCTAGGTACTTCAGCCCGTCGAGCCATTCGGCGTTGTCGAGCATCAGCGCGTCGGTCGGACCCTCGCCAAAGGTGAGAAGCTGCGCGAAGACGCCCTTGAGCCCGGCGATGTTCGCGTCGATCTCGGCGGGCGTGATCAGCGACCGCTCGGTGTCGCGCCCCGAAGGATCGCCCACCTTCGTCGTGCCGCCGCCCATCAGCGTGATCGGCTTGTGGCCGGTCTTCTGCAGCCAGCGCAGCATCATGATGTTCAGAAGGTGCCCCACGTGCAGCGATTTCGCCGTCGCGTCGTAGCCGATATAGGCCGGAACCACCCCCGCGATCATCGCCTCGTCGAGGCCCTGGAGATCGGTGCAGTCGGCCATGAAGCCCCGCTCGATCATGACGTGGAGAAAGTCTGATTTGGGGTGGTAGGTCATGGCAACTCGCGTATTCTCGGCCCGAACCGGGCGGGGGCTTCTATATCGCCGGCTTGGCCGGAGGGGAAGAGCATGGAAATCAAGGGGCCGGTCAGAGCCTTGGGGACGATGTCGGGCACCTCTCTCGACGGGGTGGACGCCGCCGTCGTCGTGACCGACGGCGACGAGATCCACGCCTTCGCGGAAACGTCCTACCGCCCGTATTCGGCGGAGGAGCGCGAGGTGCTGCGCGCCGCGCTCGGGCAGTGGCACGGCGAGGCGGTGGAGGCCGCCGCGACCGTCGTGGAGACCGCCCATGCCGAGCTTCTGGCCGAATTCTCGGAAATCGACGTGATCGGCTTCCACGGTCAGACGCTGGCCCATGCCCCCGATCAGGCGCGCACGCTGCAGGTGGGCGACGGGCAGGTGCTGGCCGATGCGTTGGGCGTGCCGGTCGTGTGGGACTTCCGCACCGCCGACGTTCGGCTGGGCGGGCAGGGGGCGCCGCTCGCGCCGTTCTATCACTGGGCGCTGGCCCGGCTGATCGGCGCGCGCCACCCGATCGCATTCCTCAACATCGGCGGGGTCGCGAACCTCACCTGGACCGATCCGAAGGCGCCGTCGCCCGAGACGCCCGGCGCGCTCGTGGCCTTCGACACCGGACCCGGCAATGCGCCGCTCGACGACTTCATGCGCGCGCGCCTCGGCCTCGTGCGCGACGTCGACGGGCGGCTCGCAGCGAAGGGCCAGATCGTCGAGGACGTGCTCGCGGAGTTCCTCGAACATCCCTACTTCTTCAAGGTGCCGCCCAAGTCGCTCGACCGGAACGCGTTCGCCGGGCTCGCCCGGGCGGTCGCGGAGCTGCCCGACGCCGAGGCCGCTGCCACGCTGACCGCCATCGTCGCGGCCTCGGTCGCGCGGGGGATGGAACATTGCCCGGCGCCCCCGGCCCATGTCCTCGTCAGCGGCGGCGGGCGGCGCAACCCCGTGATGATGCAGATGCTCGTCGCCACGCTCGACTGCGCGGTGGTGCAGGTCGAGGAATACGGTCTCGACGGCGATATGCTCGAGGCGCAGGCCTTCGCGCATCTCGCGGTGCGGGTTCTCCGGGGCAAGCCCACCACGGCGCCGGGCACCACGGGGGTCGCCGCGCCGGTGGGCGGCGGGCGGCATTCGCGCCCCGGCGGCAGTCCGCGCACGACCGATCCGCTATCGCTGTCAGCGCTGAAGTCGAGGGCTTGATTCGCTTGTCGGGCCCCGGACGCACTGGTCAGCCCCGGGGGATGTCGAACCCCGGCGGCGCCAGTTCGAATCCCTCGAACCGGAACCCCGGACTGACCGTGCAGCTCGCCAGCGTCCAGTCGCTCGTGGTCTCGGCCGCCTGCCAGTAGTGCGTCGGAACGATCGCCTGCGGCGCCTCTCCCGCGGCGAGATCCGGCCCGAGCCAGTGATCCCGCGCCGGCCCGGATTCGGTCTCGGCCATCGAAAGGACCAGCGGGGCACCGGCATGGAAATGCCAGATCTCGGTCGCGTCGACGCGGTGCCAGTGGCTCCGTTCGCCCGCCTTGAGAAGAAAATAGATGCAGGTCCCCGCGGGCCGGCCATCGACGGTGTCCGCGACCCAGGTCTGCCGGTAGTGCCCACCCTCGGGATGCGGCGAAAGCTCCAGCCTCGCGATGATCTCGTCGGCGGTCATGGGCGCAGCCTAGACGCCGCGCCCGGCCCCCGCAACAGGTCGGACGGAACGCCGGACCGGGTCGGGGCGTTGAAGCCGCGACGCATGCTATTGAAAGGAGGCAGACATGTCCCGTGCAACGCTTTCGACCATCGCCGCGGCTGCTCTCGCCGCGGCTCTCCCCGCCAACTCGCAAGACATGACGAACGGCACCGGATCGGGCGTGATCACCACCGAGCAGCGCGACCGGGCGATCAGCGCCGACGAGGCGCTGGAAGCGGACGTCTATTCGATGAACCAGACCTACGACGAGAACACCTGGCTCGACACCAATTACTGGAACTCGATCGATGCGGAATGGGCCGAGATCGGGGAGGTCGAGGATCTTCTGATGTCCCGCGACGGTCAGGTGATCGGGCTCGTCGTCGAGACCGGCGGCTGGCTGGACATCGGCGACGATGAATACGTGATCGATCTTCAGGACGTGCGGGTGGTCGACGACGGCATGGGCGTGATCAACTTCGTGACCCGGCTTTCGCAGGACGAGATAGAGCAGATGCCCGAGGCGGATCAGGAAACCTGGTTCTGACGACGGTTTGAGCGACGGTCCGCCTCTTCGGCCCGTCCCGCCCCGCGGTGTTTCGCCGATGCAGGACGCCGCGAATCCCGCCGGCTCGCGCCCAGACCATGAGCGGGTAGCATCGCCGGCGTCCAATTGCTTAGGAGGATGACATGACGACTTGGAAAATGTGGCTCGCTGGCGCTTCGATGCTTGTGCTTCCGGCCTGCGAAGGCGTGAATCTCTCGCCCGAGGCCCGGACGGTGGCGGGCGTCGCCGGTGGCGCTGCGGCGGGACTGGTCGCGGCCGACGTGCTTGACGCCAGCGACGAGTGGCGCGTCATCGCGGCCCTCGGTGGCGCGGCGGCGGGCACGCTCGTGGCGCAGAACACCGAAACCGGCACGTGCGCCTATGCGCGCGGCGACGGCACCTATTACCGCGCGGCCTGTCCCTGAACGACAGCAGCCCCGCCGGATCCGATCCGGCGGGGGTCTCTTCCCGACGCGGCCGCGGCGTCTCAGGAGCGCAGGATCGACGTCCCGGCGTAGACCGCGGTTTCCCCCAGCATCTCCTCGATCCGGATCAGCTGGTTGTACTTCGCGAGCCGGTCGGACCGTGCCAGCGAGCCGGTCTTGATCTGTCCGCAATTGGTCGCGACGGCCAGATCGGCGATCGTCGCATCCTCGGTCTCGCCCGAGCGGTGCGACATCACGCAGGTCATTCGCGCCCGATGCGCCATGTCCACCGCCTTGAGGGTTTCCGACAGCGTGCCGATCTGGTTCACCTTGACCAGAAGCGAGTTGCCGGCGCCCCAGTCGATCCCCTGCTTCAGCCGTTCGGGGTTCGTGACGAAAAGATCGTCGCCGACGAGTTGCACCGTCTCGCCCAGCACCTCGGTGAGCGTGGCCCAGCCGTCCCAGTCGTCTTCCGCGCAGCCGTCCTCGATCGAGATGATCGGGTAGTCCGAGACGAGCGCCTGCAGGTAGGCCACGTTCTCGTCGGAGGTCATGGTCTGGCCTTCGCCCGCCATCACGTACTGCCCGTCCTCGTAGTATTCTGTCGCGGCGCAATCGAGCGCGAGGCAGATGTCCTCGCCGGGCGTGTAGCCCGCCTTCTCGACGGATTTCAGGATGAAATCGAGTGCGTCGCGGGTCGATCCGAGGTTCGGCGCGAAGCCCCCCTCGTCGCCGAGGCCCGTGGACATGCCGGCGGCCGAGAGCTCCTTCTTCAGCGTATGAAAGATCTCGGACCCCATCCGGACGGACTCGCGGATGTTCGCGGCCGAGATCGGCATGATCATGAATTCCTGGATGTCGATCGGGTTGTCGGCGTGTTCGCCGCCGTTGATGATGTTCATCATCGGCACCGGCAGGACCCGGGCGGAGGTGCCGCCGACGTAGCGGAAGAGCGGCTGCATCGAGACATCGGCCGCCGCCTTCGCGCAGGCGAGCGACACGCCGAGGATCGCGTTCGCGCCGAGCCGTCCCTTGTTGGGCGTGCCGTCGAGTTCCATCATCATCGCGTCGATGGCTTCCTGCTCGGTCGCGTCCTCGCCGACGAGCGCCTCGGCGATCTCGCCGTTGACCGACGCCACGGCCTCGAGCACGCCCTTGCCCATGTAGCGGCTCTTGTCGCCGTCGCGCCGTTCGACCGCCTCGTGCGCGCCGGTCGACGCGCCCGAGGGCACGGCGGCCCGGCCCATCGTGCCGTCTTCGAGGATCACGTCGACCTCGACGGTGGGGTTGCCCCGGCTGTCGAGGATTTCGCGGGCGTGGATGTCGATGATCGTGCTCATGGGGGACCTTCCCGGTGCGAAGTTGGTTTGGCGGCGGTTTACCTAAGGGGGTCCATCTTTGGAAGGCCGCGTTTGACCCGGGCCTCGCGAAGGATGGTGTAGAGCCCCGAGGCCACGACGATCGCGCCACCGATCAGCGTGAAGGCGTCGGGGCGCTCGCCGAAGACGGCGAAGCCCAGGATCAGCGCGAAAAGCAGCCGGGTGTAGCGAAAGGGCGTGACGACGCCCACCTCGCCCACGCGCATCGCCGCCGTGATCGAGTAGTAGCCGGCGGTGCCGCAGACGATGGCGGCGCCGACGAAGACCGCGCTCCTGGCGTCGGGCACGGCGAGGGGTCCGGTGAAGACGCTCATCACGAGGCCCGTGGGGATCAGCACGGCGAAGCCGTAGGCGGCGAGCTGGATGTTCGAAAGGCTCTTCGGCGCGGCCCGCGTGCCGAGGTCGCGCGCCGCGAAGCCAAGCGTGCCGACGAGCGTGAAGAGAGACGCGGCCGTGAACCCCTCGAGGCCGGGCCGAAGCACGATCAGGACGCCGAGGAAGCCGGCGAAGATCGCCGCCCAGCGGCGCCAGCCGACATGTTCGCCGAAGACAAGCGCCGCGCCGAGGGTGACGAAGAGCGGCGAGGCCTGCAGGATCGACGAGGCATTCGAGAGCGGGGTGAGCGTGATCCCGAGGAAGTATCCGGTGCGGCCGATGATCTCGAACACGGCGCGCAGGACGATCGGCCGCGAGACCGTCTCGGCCGTGACGAGCGGCTGACCGCGTGCGCGCGCCAGTCCGGCGAAGAACAGGAACCCGCCGAGCCCGAAGACCGCGATGATCGGACCCAGCGGCAGCGTGTCCGAGGCGAGCTTCACGAAGGTGTCCTCGAGGGCGAAGCCCGCCATCGCGGCGATCATCCAGATTATGCCGCGAAGGTTCTCCATCCGCTCCGTTCCCGCCTCCGACCGGTTCCGCCTAGCCTGTCGCCGCGGCCGGCGAAAGCGTCAAACGCGACGGAACAGCGGGACGCGGGCGAGGTTCTCACTCGTGAATGCCGGTATATGCGAGGAGGTGCAGGCATGACCAAGGATATCGAAGCGGTCCGCGAGGAGATGGCCGCGCGCGCCCGGCCCTTCGCCGATGCCGAGGGTCTGGCCGATCTGGTGGAGCGGTTCGCCGACCGTCGGGTCATCTGCCTTGGCGAAGCGACGCATGGCACGTCCGAATTCTACCGCGCCCGCGCCGTGATCACCGAGCGGCTGGTCCGCGATCACGGCTTCCGCATCGTCGCGATCGAGGGCGACTGGCCGGACGCGGCGGCGTGGAACGCGACGATCGGCGGCCATCCGGCGCCGCGGGCCTCGGAGGAGCCGTTCTCCCGGTTTCCGCGCTGGATGTGGCGGAACGCGGAGGCCAGGGACCTGCTGGACCGCCTGCGGTCGTTCAACAGCATCCGTCCGGGCGATGACCGGGTCGGGTTCTACGGGCTCGACATGTACAGCCTGTGCGCGTCGATCGACGCGGTTCTGGACTATCTCGAAATGTCGTCGCCGGAGGCGGCGCGTGACGCGCGGGCGCTCTACGGCTGCCTCAAGCCCTACTGCGGGGATCCCGGCCAGTATATCCGCAAGGTCGCGGGTGGCGCCAAGGCGTCCTGCGAAGAGGCCGTCGTGGAGGTTCTCGGCAAGCTCCTGAGGGAGCGGCTGGAGGACGGCGAGGCGGTGTTCGGCGCCGAGCAGAACGCGCGGCTCGTGGCGAATGCCGAAGCCTACTACCGGAGCATGTATTCCGCCTCGGAACGGTCGTGGAATCTGCGTGACACCCACATGTTCGAGACGCTCGAGCGGTTGATGACGCATCACGGGCCCGACGCGCGGGCCGTCGTCTGGGCCCACAACAGCCACCTCGGCGACGCCCGGGCGACCGAGATGGGCACCCAACGGGGCGAACTCAACATCGGCCAGCTCGTCCGCGAGCGCTGGGGGCAGGAGGCGGCGCTGATCGGGTTTTCGACGGACACCGGCACCGTCGCCGCCGCGAGCGACTGGGGCGCGCCGATGGAGATCAAGTCGGTCCGGCCGGCGCTTCCCGGCAGTTGGGAGGACTGCGCCCGGAGAACGGGGATCGACACCTTTCTGCTGGATCTGGCCGAGGCGCCGGAGCTCTTGCGGCAGGAGCGCCTGGAACGCGCGATCGGCGTGATCTACCGGCCCGAGACCGAGCGGCTCTCGCACTATTTCGAGGCACGGCTGGCGGACCAGTTCGACGCCTGGATCTGGTTCCGCGAGACGCATGCCGTCAGGGCCGACGAGGGCATGCCGCGCGCGGAGGAGCCCGAGCTGTTTCCCTTCGGCGTCTAGGTCAGCGCGTCTTCTTCGGCACGCCGTAGAGTTCGAGCTTGTGCCCCCGCAGCTCGTATCCCAGCTTTTTGGCGATCCTTTCCTGAAGCGCCTCGATGTCGGCGTCCACGAACTCGATCACCTCGCCCGAATTGATGTCGATGAGGTGGTCGTGATGGTCGCGCTCGGCATCCTCGTAGCGGGCGCGGCCGTCGCCGAATTCGAGTTTCTCCAGAAGCCCGGCCTCCTCGAAGAGCTTCACCGTCCGGTAGACCGTCGCCAGCGAGATCCTCGGATCGACCGCCGAGGCCCGGTTGTAGAGTTCCTCGACATCCGGGTGCCCGTCGGTCTCGTCGAGCACGCCCGCGATGGTCCGCCGCTGGCCGGTCATGCGGAGGCCTCTGGCCTCGGCGCGGGCGATGATCGGTTGCGACATGGCCATCCTTTGCCGTTGGTTCATCTGATTAGACGATTGGCGCGTCGCGTTGAAGCCCTCACAGCGTCAGGCGGCCCTCCATGACCCTGCGGGCGGATCCGGCCACGGTGACGCCCTCCGGGCCGGCCTCGATCCTGATCCGGCTCGGTCGTCCCATCTCGAGACCCTGCGCGATGTCGAGCGACACGGCCGTGCCGTCCTCGCTGGCCAGCAGGGCGCCCAGAGCGGCGGCGGCGCTGCCGGTGGCGGGATCTTCGGGGATGTCGTCGAGCGGGGCGAACATGCGCATGCGGATATCGCCGCCGTCGCGAACATAGGCCGCGACCGCGAAATCGAACGGCAAGGGGTACCTCGCCGCGGCACTGAGGAAGGCCTCGCGCCGCGGCACCGCGCGGGCCAGAGGCTCGAGGCCGGTGAGTTCGGCGAACACGAACGGAAGCCCGACCGAGGCGACGACCGGCGGAACCCGGTCCGTGCGGACATCGTCCGTGAAGAGGCCGAGGCAGTCCGCGGCGACCGCCGCCTCCGGCGTGTGCAGACGCTCGAGAGGCCGCGTCGTGCGGAACTGCGCGGCGCCATCCCCTGCGCGGCAGGGAACCGGACCCACGCCCAGTTCGAGGATCATGTCGCCCGGCCTGCCGAGGTCGGCAAGCGCGATGGCGGTGCCGATGGTCGGATGCCCCGCGAAGGGCACCTCGCGCGTCGGGGTGAAGATCCGCACCCGCGCGGTATGGGCGGGATCCTCCGGCGGATAGACGAAGGTCGTCTCGGAGAAGTTGAACTCCCGCGCGATCTTCTGAAGCAGCGACCCGTCGAGAGCGGTCGCGTCGGGGATCACGGCGAGCGGATTGCCGCCGAAGACAGTGTCGGTGAAGACGTCGTAGACGAGATATGCGGTCATCGGCCTCTCCTATGCAGGGCGGCACTAGCACCCTCGGACGCGCGCCGCCAGCCGTTGACATTCCGGGCGCGCGGGCCTTGTTTGGCCGCGCGATCAGGGAGGTCTCATGCCGCGCAAGGAACAGATGGACGCCTTCGGGGCGGTCTCGCTCGTCGTCTTCGCGGCACTTTTCGGCTTCAACCAAGTGGTCATCAAGACCGTGAACGAAGGCTTCCAGCCGGTCTTCGCTTCCGGTCTCCGGTCGCTCGGCGCGGTCCCGCTCATCGTCCTCTGGGCGTTCTGGCGCGGCCGGAGCCTGCGGATCAATCCCGGCACCGTGCCGGCGGGGCTGCTTCTTGCCGCCTGCTTCACCTTCGAGTTTCTGCTCCTCTTTCTCGCGCTCGATCTCACCACCGTCTCGCGCATGAGCGTGATCTTCTACTCGATGCCGATCTGGTTGTCGCTCGGGGCCCATTTCCTGATCCCGGCCGAACGGATGTCGCGCCGCAAGGCCATGGGGCTCGCGCTCGCTTTCGCGGGCGTGGCCTGGGCGATTCTCGACCGGCCGGCGGGGCAGGGGGAGGCTTCGTTGGCGGGCGACCTCTGCGCGCTCGGCGCGGCGATCGGCTGGGCCGGTATCGGACTTACGCTTCGCACGACGCCGATCCAGCGGGAGACCCCGGAAGTGCAGCTTCTCTGGCAGCTTTGTCTCTCGGCGGTGGTGCTGATCGCGGTCGCGCCGCTTTTCGGCCCGCTCCTGCGCGACCCCGAGCCGGTGCACTATGCCGGCATGGCCTTCCAGATCGTCGTGATCGCCTGCGCGGCCTTCATCTTCTGGCTCTGGCTGATGTCGATCTATCCCGCCTCGTCGGTCGCCGCCTTCGGCTTCCTGGGACCCGTCTTCGGCGTGTTCTTCGGCTGGCTCATCCTCGGTGAGGCGATCGGGCCGTCGGTCGTGGGCGCCCTTGCGCTCGTCGCTGCCGGTCTCTGGCTGATCAACCGTCCCGGGCAGACCACGGCGGCGGGACGCGCCTGAACAGGCCCGCGCCGCGGAGCGATCAGGTGCCGCAGAACGTCTGCCGGACCACCTCTTCCTCGGCCGGCGGCCGGCGCAGGTCCGCGTGCTCCGGCTGGTCGTCGAAGGGCCGCGCCAGCACCTCGACGAGGCGGTGGAACGGCGCGTAGTCGCCCTCCACGCCCGCCTTGATCGCCTCCTCGACGCGATGGTTGCGCGGGATGAAGACCGGGTTTGCCACGTTCATGGTCTCGCGACGGTCTTCCGGGGCCACCCCTTCCCGGGAAAGCCGCGCGCGCCAGTCCCGGTCCCAGGCATCATAGCCTTCGGGCTCGAGAAACTCGTCGCGCGCGGCGGGCGTGCCGAGCGCGCGGAACGTGTTGGTGAAGTCCGCCCGCAGCGTCTGCATCCGCGACAAGAGCGTGTGGAGCAGCGCCGCATCCTCCTCCTCTTCGGTTTCGAGCCCGATCTTGCGGCGGAAGACGGCGAGCCACTCGGCCTGAAAGCGCTCGGGAAAGCGGTGGACCGCCTCCGTTGCCGCCTCGATCGCGGCGTTCCGGTCCTCGCCCATCAGCGGCAGCAGCGCTGTCGCGAACTGCGCGAGGTTCCAGACCAGCACGTCGGGCTGACGGTTGTAGGCGTAGCGACCGAACTGATCGATCGAGGAATAGACCTTTTCCGAATGGTAGGCGTCCATGAAGGCGCAGGGGCCGTAGTCGATCGTCTCGCCGGCGATCTGGGTATTGTCGGTGTTCATCACGCCGTGGATGAAGCCCACGCCCATCCATTGCGCCACGAGACGTGCCTGCCGGTCGATCACCGCGTTCAGCACGTCGAGCGGCCCCTCCGCCTGGGGATAGTGGCGCTCGATGACGTGGTCGAGGAGATGCCGCAGCGCCTCGGTGTCCTGCCGCGCCGCGAAGAACTGGAAGGTTCCCACCCGGATGTGGCTTGCCGCGACGCGGGCGAGAACCGCGCCGGGCAGCACCGTCTCGCGCACGATCGGCTCGCCGGTGGTGACCGCCGCGAGCGCCCGGGTCGTGGGAATGCCGAGCGCGTGCATCGCCTCCGACACCACATATTCCCGAAGCACCGGGCCGAGCCATGCCCGCCCGTCGCCCATCCGGGAATAGGGCGTGCGGCCGGATCCCTTTAGTTGAATGTCGCGGCGCAATCCGTTGGAATCGAGCACTTCTCCGAGCAGGATCGCCCGTCCGTCGCCGAGCTGCGGCACCCAGCCTCCGAACTGGTGCCCGGCATAGGCCTGGGCGAGCGGATCGGCGCCTTCGGGCACCGCGTTCCCGGCGAGCACGTTCAGGCCGTCGTCGGCGGCCAGCGCGCCGGGATCGATCCCGAGATCCCGCGCGAGCGGTTCGTTGATCCGCACGAGTCCCGGCGTCCGCACCGGGGTCGGCGCGAGCCGTGTGTAGAACCTCTCGGGCAGTCTCGCATAGCTGTTGTCGAAGGGGATCTGGATGGTCATGGTACGCTCCTTCCCGCTCTATTTAGGTGTCGTGCCCCGGCCTGTCACCGGCGCGCGCCGCGTCAGGACCTGCAGGCCCTCCCGGAGCCGGAACCGATGCCGCGCGAAAAGCGCCTGGACACGCGGGTTCGCCTCGTGCGCTTCGTGGTGCACCGCCCGGATCCCCGCCTGTTCCAGCGTCGGCATCAGCGCCGAGAGAACTTCCGAGCCCATGCCCCGGCCGCGCACGCCCGGGCGAATCCAGAATTCGTCGACGACGGCGACCATCCCGCCCATCTCGACCGACCAGCCGAAGGTCACGACGATGAATCCCACCGGCGCCTTGCGCGGCCCGATCAGGTAGGCCGCGCCCAGAGGGCTGCCGTCGAGAAGCGGAGCGAGCGCGCCCTCGCGGTGCGTCTCGTCCGAGGTGATCTCCTGCTCGGCATGGCAGGCGGCGAGCATCGGCAGGATCCTCGCCAGATCGTCCGGCCCGGCAAGCGTGAGGTTCGCGGCCATGTCAGTCCCCGGCCGGAAGGCGGCCCTCGAACCGCCCTGAGATCGAGATCGGGTCGATGCCCCCGGCCGGGACATAGGCATAGTCTTCGTCCAGCTCCATCGGGATCATCTCGGCGTAGAATGCGAACGACAGGCTGCCGTCCTCGCCGATGGCGGAATCGCTCAGGATTGCCGGGGTTCCACTGTCCGCATTTGCGAACCACGTCGTCTCGCTCGCGCGCCACTCGATGTTCGCCCGGTCTCCGGGCGTCCCCATGTACGGCCCGATCGAGACGATGATGAACGGCGGTGCCGCGCTGTCGTTGCCGTCGTGCGTGCCGCCCATGACCATCAGGTTCGTCAACGGGCCGATCTCGGTGGCGACGATCAAGTCCTGCGGGGTCTCGAGATCCTCGAGCGCATAGAGGATGTGCTCCGTGCCGCCGGCCGTCACCGTGAAGGAACCGAGAACCTCCCACCTGTCCGAGAACTCCTGGGCGGCGAGCGGCGAAGCCGCGACGAGGAAAGCGGCGGCGAAGCGCGTCGTGCGAAGCATGATGGATCCCTTTCTTGTTTCCCGTGAGCGTCGCACGCCGTGTCCCGCGTCACAACCGGGCCAGACGCTCCGTCAGCAGGCCGAAGAAGGCGTCGGCGTCGACGTCTCCCATGAACAGCGCGTTGCGGGGACGGTCGGTGATCCCCCACCAGTCGGCGACCGTCATGCCAGTCGTGTAACGGCCGTCGGTCTCGATCTCTACGTTGATCCGGCGGCCCGAGAACAGCTCCGGCCGGATCAGCCAGGCGATCAGGCAGGGGTCGTGGAGCGGCGCGCCGGCGGAGCCGTATTTCTCCTTGTCGAAGCGCTCGAAGAAGTCGGTCCACTCGGCGACCATCCGGCCGACCTCGGTGCCCATGTCGCGGAAGCCCTGGATGTGCGGCGCTGTCGTCAGCGCCTTGTGGGTGACGTCGAGCGGCATCACGGTGAGAGGCGCGCCGGACCGGAAAACGATATCCGCGGCATCCGGGTCGACGTAGATGTTGAACTCGGCCGCCGGCGTGATGTTGCCGACCTCGAAGTAGGCTCCGCCCATCAGCACGATCTCATGCACGCGGCCGATGATGTCGGGTGCGCGGGCGAAGGCCGTGCCGATGTTCGTCAACGGTCCCAGCGGGCAGAGCGTGACGGTGCCGGCAGGCTCGCGGCGCAGCGTGTCGATGATGAAGTCCACCGCGTGCATCTCGCGGAGGGGCATCGTCGGGTCGGCCAACTGCGGTCCGTCCAGCCCGGTCTTGCCGTGGACATGCTCCGCCGTCACCAGCTTGCGCCGCATCGGCGCATCGCAGCCCGCGAAGACGGACGTCCCGGGCCTGCCCGCCAGTTCGCAGACGATCCGGGCGTTCCTCTCGGTGAGCGCCAGCGGCACGTTGCCCGCGACCGCGGTGATGCCCAGAACCTCCAGGTCCTCGGGGCTCGCCAGCGCGAGAAGAATCGCGACCGCGTCGTCCTGGCCCGGGTCGGTGTCGATGATGATCCTGCGGGGCGCCATGGCGCGGACACTGTCTCCCGCACGGGACGATGTAAAGACGGCCCGCGCCTCCATCTGTCCGCAAATATCCTCGGGGGAGCGCGAGGGGGCAGCCAGCCCCCTCGCTCCTTCCGTGCCCGCCTCCGGCGTGACGGGGTAGACAGCCCCCTCGCTCCTTCCGTGCCCGCCTGTGGCGTGACGCGGCGGACAGTCCCCTCGCCGCGCTACCGCTCCGCCGCCTTCGCCGCGTCCCAGAGCGCGTCCATCTCCTCGAGCGTCGCATCCGCGGGGCGCGTTCCCCGGTCTGCCAGCGCCGCCTCGATCGCGTGGAAGCGGCGGGTGAACTTGGCGTTGGCGCCGCGCAGGGCGACTTCGGGGTCCACGCCCAGATGCCGCGCGAGGTTCGCCATGACGAAGAGGAGGTCGCCCATCTCTTCCTCGATCTTCTCGCGGGGCAGCGTGTCCCGCGCCTCGGCGAGTTCCCGCGCCTCCTCGACGATCTTGTCCAGGACGTGCCCGGCGTGCGGCCAGTCGAACCCCACCCGCGCCGCGCGCTTCTGGAGCTTGACCGCCCGCATCAGCGCGGGCAGGCCCAGCGCCACCCCGTCGAGCACCCCCGCCGTGCCGCGCTCCTTCGCCTTCTGCGCCTCCCAGTCGCGGGTCTGCTGCTCCGCCGACTTGTCGCGGCTCTCGTCGCCGAAGACGTGCGGGTGGCGTGCGACCATCTTGTCGGCAATGGCCTTCACCACGCTTTCCATGTCGAAGAGCCCGCGCTCGGATCCGATCTCCGCGTGGTAGACGGTCTGGAGCAGCAGGTCGCCCAGTTCGCCCTCAAGCTCGCCCCAGGCCTCCCGGTCGATGGCATCGGCCACCTCGTAGGCCTCCTCGATCGTGTAGGGGGCGATGGTGGCGAACTCCTGCTCGATGTCCCAGGGGCAGCCGGTCTCGGGATCGCGCAGTCGGCGCATGATCTCGACGAGGCGCGGCATTCCGCCGGCGGGATCGTGGACGAGGTCGTCGGAGGAGTTGGGCATTGCGGCTCCGGTCGGTCTCTGAAACTCTGCCTGTCGTCCCACGGGTCACGCGAGGAGTCCACATGCCCGTCATCAACCGCATCGCCGGCTATGCCGAGGACATGCTCGAATGGCGGCGATGGATGCACAGGAACCCCGAACTGGGCTTCGAGTGCCACAAGACGGCGGCCTTCGTGGCCGCGCGGCTGCGCGAGTTCGGCGTGGACGAGATCCACCAGGGGATCGCGACGACGGGCCTCGTCGCGCTGATCGACGGGCGGGGCGCGGGGCCGACGATCGGGCTGCGCGCCGACATGGACGCGCTGCCGATGTCGGAGGAGACGGGCCTCGACTGGGCAAGCGAGATGCCCGGCAAGATGCATGCCTGCGGCCACGACGGGCACACCACGATGCTGCTGGGCGCGGCGCGGTATCTGGCCGAGACGCGAAATTTCAACGGCCGCGTCGCGCTGATATTCCAGCCGGCCGAGGAGGGTGGCGGCGGTGGCGAGGTCATGGTTCGCGAAGGGATCATGGACCGCTTCGGCATCACCCAGGTCTACGGGGTGCACAATGCTCCCGACCTCGACGTGGGCCGCATCGAGACGACGCCGGGGCCGATCATGGCGGCCGTCGACGAGTTCCGCTTCGAGATCACGGGAAAAGGCGGCCATGCCGCGTTCCCGCACGAGACGGTCGATCCGATCCCGGCGGCGCTGGCGCTGGCGCAGGCGATGGACACACTCGTTTCACGCAACCGGCCGCCGACCGAGCCGCTGGTCGTGTCGGTCACCCAGGTTCATGCCGGCACCGCGCACAACGTCATCCCCGGCATCGCGATGGTGGGCGGTACGGTGCGGACCTTTTCGGAGGCGCTCCGCGACCTCTGCGAGACCCGCATGCGCGACGTGGCCGGCGGGATCGCCTCGGCCTTCGGAGTGGAGGTGCACCTCGACTATCGGCGCGATTATCCGCCGACGATCAATCATCCCGAAGAGACCGCCTTCGCCGCCGGGGTCGCCCGCGAGATCGTCGGCGACGGCAACGTGACCGAGGACCGTCAGGCCGAGATGGGCGCGGAGGATTTCGCCTACATGCTCGAGGCGCGGCCCGGGTCGTATCTCTTCATCGGTCAGGGCGACGGGCCGTTCTGCCATCACCCCGCGTATGATTTCAACGACGAGATCGCCCCCATCGGCGCGTCGTTCTTCGCCCGGCTGGTCGAGCGGGCGCAACCGCTCGATGGTTGAAGCCGGTCCGGCAAGGCTCTGAGGTCGTTATGTCTCTTGAAGATGCAAAGTCGCAGGTCGATCTGGCGTTCACGCGGTCCGATCCGAAGGGGCTGGCCTTCGAGAACGCCTTCGGCGGCGCGACGTCGTTCCTGCGCCGGCGCTACACGAAGGATCTGACGGGTGTCGATCTGGCGATCACCGGCGTTCCCTTCGATCAGGCGGTGACGAACCGTCCCGGCACGCGGCTGGGACCGCGCGCGATCCGCGAGGCGTCGGCGCTGCAACCCTACGACCCGCCCTACGGCTGGGGCTTCGACCCGATGAGCGAGTTCTCCATCGTCGACTGCGGCGACGTGGCCTTCGACTATGCGAAGGTGTCGGAGTTTCCCGCCGCGCTCACGGCGCATGTCCGGGGCATTCTCGATGCCGGCGCGGCTTCCATCGCGCTTGGCGGGGATCACTACATTTCCTTCCCGATTCTCAGGTCTTACGCGGAAAAGTTCGGGCCGCTCTCGCTCCTGCAATTTGATGCGCATGGAGACACATGGCCGGATGACGACATGGACCGGATCGACCACGGGACGATGTTCTACAAAGCGGTGAAGGACGGGCTCATCGACCCCGCGACCTCGGTGCAGGTCGGCATCCGGACGGTGAACCCCGAGCCGATGGGCTTCACCATCATCGATGCGCCGGAGGTGCACGAGGCCGGACCGAAGGCCGTCGTCGAGAAGATCAGGAGCGTTCTGGGCGACAGGGTCTATGTCAGCTTCGACATCGACGCGCTCGATCCCGCTTTCGCGCCCGGCACCGGCACGCCTGTCTGGGGCGGCCTGACCTCGCACCAGGCGGCTGCGATCCTGCGCGGTCTCGCCGGACTGGGCATGGTCGGCGGCGACGTCGTGGAGGTCTCGCCACCGTACGACACCACCGGGGCGACGGCGATCGCCGGGGCGCATGTCGCGGTTGAACTGATGTCGCTATGGTGCTCTTCGCGCAGAAAACAGTGGATCTCGAAGTGACAGGGGAGCGAGGCATGAAAGACGTTTGGCGCGCAAAGGGCGCGGGTTCGGCCGGCGATGCGGAGGCCGGCGCATGAGGTGGCTTCTCGTACTCCTGCTCGTCGTCGTCGCAGCCACGCTGGTCTATTTCCGGTTCGCGCCCTCCGATCCGGGTCGCTGGCACGTCGATCCGCTGACCGCGCCCGATCCCGGCAAGGGCAACGCGCGGATCGCCCCGCCGGATGCGCCGGTCTTCGACATGACGCCTGAGGAACTGATGGCCGCCTTCGATCGCGTGGCGATGGCGGAACCGCGTGTCACCCGCCTCGCGGGGAGCGTGGGGGACGGATTCGCGACCTACATCGCCCGCAGCCGGGTGTTCGGGTTTCCCGACTACATCAGCGTCAGGGCGCTGCCCGCCGACGGTGGCGGGGCGACCCTGGCGATCTTCAGCCGGCAGCGGTTCGGCCGGGACGACATGGGCGTGAACGGAAAGCGGCTGGACGATTGGCTGGGAAAGCTCGGCTCTTGACCCTCCGCGCCGCCCGCGCCAAGGGAACGCCATGGTGCCTCTGGACAAACTCGCGCGGATCACCGAGCGCTTTGAATACCTCGAGGCGCGGCTGTCGGCCGGGCAGGGCGACCTTGCGGCACAGGGGCGCGAATACGCCGACCTGAAGCCGGTCGTGGCCCGGATCGCGGCCTACCGACAGCTGCTCTCGGACATCGACGCGGCCGAGGCGATGCTCGCCGATCCCGAGATGAGGGAACTCGCCGAGGAAGAGCTGCCGGACCTGCGGGAGCGCGTGCCCGAACTGGAACAATCGCTCCGCCTCGCCCTTCTGCCCAAGGACGCCGCCGACGCCCGGCCCGCGATCCTCGAGATCCGGCCCGGGACGGGCGGGGAGGAGGCGGCGCTCTTTGCGGGCGATCTTCTGCGGATGTACCAGCGCCATGCCGAGGCGAAGGGCTGGCGCTTTGAGATCGTGGAACTGGCCGAATCGGAACTGGGCGGCATCCGGGAGGTCGTGGCGCGTATCGAAGGCGACGGCGTCTTCGCGCGGCTCAAGTACGAATCGGGCGTGCACCGGGTGCAGCGGGTGCCCGAGACCGAATCGGGTGGGCGCATCCATACCTCGGCCGCGACGGTCGCTGTGCTGCCCGAGGCCGAGGAGGTCGACGTCGACATTCCCGCCGCCGATATCCGGGTCGACACGATGCGAGCGTCCGGGGCGGGCGGGCAGCACGTCAACACCACCGACTCGGCGGTCAGGATCACCCATGTTCCGACCGGGATCGTCGTGACGTCGTCGGAGAAGTCGCAGCACCAGAACCGGGCGATCGCGATGCAGATCCTGCGCGCCAAGCTCTACGACATGGCGCGGGAGCGGGCGGCGAACGAACGCGCCGCCGACCGGAAAGCCCAGATCGGCACCGGCGACCGGTCCGAGAGGATCCGCACCTACAACTTTCCGCAGGGCAGGATGACCGATCACCGGATCGGCCTCACGCTCTACCGGCTGGGCGAGATCATGGGCGGCGATCTGGACGAGCTGATCGACGCGCTGATTTCCGAGGACCAGGCGGCGAAGCTCGCCGCGCAGGGCGTGTGACCGGGACGGAGGCGCTGCAGCGGGCCGTCGACCGGCTGCGCGAGGCGAAAGTGCCGGGCGCGGAGCGCGACGCGCGGCGGCTGCTCGCGCATGCCTGGGGCGTGTCCTCCGATCTGCTGGCCGGGCGGCTTGCCGACGCGGTTCCGGCCCCGGTTCTGGCGATCCTAAACGCCGACGTGGCGGCCCGGGCGCGGCGGGTGCCGGTGAGCCACCTGACCGGGCGGCGCGCGTTCTGGGGGCGGACCTTCCGGGTGACGCCCGAGGTGCTCGATCCGCGGCCCGAGACAGAGACGCTGGTCGAGGCCGCGCTGGCGGCGCCCTTCGACCGGGTTCTCGACCTCGGGACCGGCTCGGGGTGCATCCTGATCTCGCTTCTCGCCGAGCGGCCCGCCGCGACGGGCGTCGGCACCGACATCTCGCCCGCGGCGGTGCTGGTCGCCGGGGAAAACGCCGTGGCCCACGGCGTAGCGGACCGGATCGTCCTGCCGCTCTCCGATTGGTACGAGGACATTGGCGGCCGGTTCGACCTGATCGTTTCCAACCCGCCCTATATCGCGGCGTCGGAGATGGCGGATCTCGCGCCCGAGGTGCGCGATCATGAACCCCGCCTGGCGTTGACCGACGGCGCCGACGGGCTCACCGCCTACCGCGCCATAGCCGCCGGTTCCATGGATCACCTGACGCCGGGAGGGCGGCTGCTCGTCGAGATCGGCCCCGCCCAGGGCGCGGCGGTCTCCCGCCTTTTCCGGGCCGCGGGGCTTGAAGAGATCCGCGTCCGCCCCGATCTTGATGGCAGGGACCGGCTCGTGTCCGCCCGTCGTCCGTCGGGGTGACTTGCAGGCCACAGTGGGACCGATCGTGGCAATGGCGGGAATATCTCGCAGAATGCGCTTGTCATGCCTGCCCAACCGTGTTTAGTGGGAGGCGTGCGGGCGGCGGGACACCGTTCAGTCCCCCTCGCCATTAGCCAGAACATCGCGGCAACCCGACGCTCCCCGAGGAGCCTTGCGAGGATAAGGGTCGCGCAACGCCTCAAAGGCTGGATCAGAGACCATATGAGATCTTCGAAGTCACGTTCGCGGTCGAAGTCGAACCGCAACCGCTCGATGGGCAACATCGTCAACCGGGTGTTCGACAGTTCGGGCCCCGAGGGCAAGGTGCGCGGCACGCCGCAGCAGATCATCGACAAGTACAATCAGCTCGCCCGCGATGCGCAGCTCGGCAACGACCGGGTGGCGGCCGAAAACTTCCAGCAGCACGCCGAGCACTACACGCGGCTGCTGGGCGAGGCCCTGCGCGAGCAGGAGCAGCAGCGCGCCCAGCAGCAGGAGCGTCAGCCCGACCGCCGCGACGACGATCGCGACGACGGCCGGCAGCAGCGCTCCGGCGGCGACGACCGCGGCGGAGACCAGCCGCAGAGCTCGCCGCGGGCCGACGGGAACAAGGGCGGCCGGTCGCGCCAGGACGACGTGATCGACGTCGAGGAGGACGCCTCAGGCGGTCTTGTCGAGACGCCCGAGAGCGCGCCCCAGAAGCCGAAGCGCAGCCGCCGGAAGAAGGCGGAGACCGCGCAGGACGGCTCGTCCCCCTCCGCGTCGTCGGACACGCCCGAAGCGGCGGAGTGACGCTCAGCCCGCGAGGATGCGGGCGAGCGCGCAGAACTTCTCGAGAGACACCGTCTCGGCGCGGTCCGTGGGCGCGATGCCGGCGGCCTCGAGCTTTGCCTCGATGTCGGGCGCGACGCCGCGCAGGCTCGCGCGGAGCATCTTGCGGCGCTGGTTGAAGGCGGCGGCGACGAGACGCGTCAGGACCTTCGGATCGGCGGGATGGCGCGGCGCGGGAAGCGCGGTCAGGTGCACCACGGCTGACCGGACCTTCGGCGGGGGGGTGAAGGCCCCCGGCGGAAGGTCCATCACGATCCGCGCCTCGCTCCGCCACTGGGCGAGGATGGCGAGCCGCCCGTAGGCTTTGCCCCCTGGCCGCGCCACGATCCGCTCCGCGACCTCCCGCTGGAACATCAGCGTGAGGCTTTCCCAGAACGGCGGCCAGTCGGGCGTGTCGAGCCAGCGGGTCAGAAGCTCGGTGCCGACGTTGTAGGGCAGGTTCGAGACCACCTTGACGGGCGGCCGCAGATGCGCCGCCACGTCGAAGGTGAGGGCGTCGCCCTCGATCACCTCGAGCCGTCCGGGATAGGCCGCGGCAATCTCGGCCAGCGCGGGACGGCAGCGCGCGTCGCGCTCGACTGCGACGACCCGGCGCGCACCCTCGGCGAGGAGCCCGCGCGTGAGGCCGCCCGGGCCCGGCCCCACCTCGAGCACGTCGCAACCGGTGAGATCGCCCGCCTGCCGCGCGATCTTCGCGGTGAGGTTGAGGTCGAGGAGAAAGTTCTGCCCCAGCGCCTTCCGCGCCGAGAGCCCGTGCGCGGCGATCACCGCGCGAAGCGGCGGCAGATCGTCCGGTGTGCTCACGCCCGTCCTCCATCTGTCGGGAAATATCCTCGGGGGAGCGCGAGGGGGCAGACGGCCCCCTCGCCCTGTTCCGCGCACGCCTCCTGCGTGACGGGGCAGACGGCCTTCTCGCCGGTCCGGCGGCGCTCATCCGCGCCCACGGCAGACCTGTCTTGCGCGCCGCTCCGCCATCCCGGCGGCGAGGCGCAGCGCGGCGATGAGCGAGGTCGCGTCCGCCTTGCCCTGGCCGGCGATGTCGAAGGCCGTGCCGTGGTCGGGCGATGTCCGGATGAAGGGCAGTCCCAGCGTCACGTTCACGCCGCCGGAAAAATCGATCGTCTTGATCGGGATCAGCGCCTGGTCGTGATACATCGCGATCGCTGCGTCGTACGTCCGCCGCGCGGCGGCGTGGAACATCGTGTCGGCCGAGAGCGGACCGAGGATGTCTAGACCGTCGGCCCGCAGCCTGTCGAGCACCGGTCCGATGATCTCGATCTCCTCGCGGCCGATCGCGCCGCTTTCGCCGGCATGCGGGTTGAGGCCGGCCACCGCGATCCGCGGAGACGCGACGCCGAAGTCCGCGATCAGCGCGGCGCGGGTGATGCGGATCGTCTCCTCCAGAAGCGCGGGCGAGAGCAGGCCGGGAACCTCGGCCAGCGGGACGTGGATCGTCGCGGGGACGACACGCAACTCCGGGCAGGCGAGCATCATGACGACGCGGCCGGTGCCCGCGAGCGCGGCGAGGAATTCGGTATGGCCGGGATGCCCGAAATCCGCACCGTCGATCAGCACCTTCTTGGAGACCGGGCAGGTGCAGACGGCCGAGGCCGCGCCGGACCGCGCAAGCACGACGGCGCGTTCGATCGCCGCGACGGTGCCCGGCGCGTTCCGGTGATCGGGGAGTCCCGGCGTCGCGGTGGCAGCGAAGGCGATCTCGAGCACGGGGAGGGCATGCTCCGCGGCCACCTGCACGTCGTCGAGATCGTCGACGATCGCCGTGGGCGTCCCGTCGGGCAGGTGGCGCGGATCGCCGATCCAGACGAACGGAAGCTCGGACCCGAGCGCCCGCCACGCGGCGACCGCGATCTCGGGTCCGACGCCGGCGGGATCGCCGCAGGACAGCGCGACAGGCCGGGTCATTCCTGCCGTGTAATCGTCGCCGAGGCCCGAAGCTCCGCAAGCAGACGCGCCGCGCGGGCGCCGAGGCGGCGGTTCGCGAGCGCCTCCGCGACGGCTGGCCGGTTGAGCGCCGCCTCGGTGTCGAGTTCTTCGCCGCAGAGCATCACCAGCGTCCCGGGCTCTCCCGGAAGCGTCGTGGCCTCGCCGGGATCGAGAGGCGCGAGGGCGTCGCGCACCGCAACCGGGATCTGCGCGAGCGGCAGGGTCTCGCGCCGCAGCCGGTCCTCGGGCAGGCCCCGGGCGACGGCGTTCAGGTCGTTGCAGGTCTGAAGCCCCGCGGTCGCCCGGGCCACGTCCTCCGGAGATCCGAGCCTCAGCGTGACGAAGTCGATCGCCACGTCGCCCGGCGCCGCGGCGCGGACCTCCTCGCGGTCGCGCATGTGGAAGATCGCGATGCTGGTGCCGAGGTCGATGGGGCGCGAGGTCTGGCCGGGGCGGAGGCCGGCGACCGCGGGCTGCACCTCGGGAGGCAGGCCCGAGACGGCCAGCCAGTCGAGCTCGCCGCCACGGATGCGCGTGGGCGCGCGCGAGAATCGCCGCGCGGCCTCGCGGAAGGCGTCCTCTCCGGTGATCCGGGCGAGGTCGCCGGCGCGGGCCCTGGACGCCTCCGCGGTGCGGGGGTCGTCGGCGGGCAGGACGATTTCGTTCAGCAGCACGCGCGTGCCGCCCTCGGTGCCGACCTCGAGCAGGCGCTCGTCGATCGCCTCCGCGTCGGGCCGGGCGGCGTCGAGAAACCGCGCGCGCACGACCTCGCGCCAGAGGATGCCCGCGATCACGAAGTCGCGGAATGCCTCGACGGTGACGCCGCCCTGTCCGATGGCGTCGATGAACTGCTCCATCGACAGGTTCGCGCGGGCGGCGAATTCGGTCATCCCCGCCTCGATGGCCTCGGGTGTCGCCGTGATCCCGGTGGCCTCCGCGGCCCCGCGTTGAAGCCGCTCGTCGATCAGGCGCTCCAGGGCGATCTCCCGCGTATCGCCGGGCGTTCGGAACAGGTCGAGAAAGCGGGCGCGCTGGTCGACTTCCCACGCGGTGATGACGCTGTCGTTGACCCGCGCGACCGGCTCGAAGAGACCCTGCGCCGCAACGGGCGCGGCAAGCGACACGGCGAAGGTCAGCGCCGCGATGAATCCAAGAAGGCGTCTGCCCCGGTCTGCCTGTTCACGTCTCACTCTTCTCGCCCCTATCCAGTGCAGGTTCGCCGGTAGGCCCGGCTGTCTCCGCGTGCCCCGAAGCCGCCGAAGGCGACCTCGAAGGCGAATTCCGTGGTCGGCGACACAGTAGCCGACCGGGGAAAGCGGCGCGAGACCGAAAGATCGAAGCGCACGCACTCGTTCTGGTAGCGGAGTTCCATTCCCGTCGTCACCGGTTGTCTCTCTTCCGTGTCATAGCGCCAGTCGACCTGCGAGCTCCAGTTCCGGTCGAATCTGTAGGACGCGTCGAGCGTCCATTCTGAGGTCGGATCGGGGCGGTTGTCGGCGAGATCGGCCTCGGCGAAGGTGTAGACGGTCCCGACGGCCAGCCGCCGGCCCGCCCAGTCGAGACGCGTCTCCGAGCGGGTGACGTTCTCGAGATCCTGCACCAGCGCGCGGGACGCGATCCTGAGCCGGGTGTCGAGCTCGTACCGGGCGGCAATGAGCCAGTCGGAACTCGTCCCCGTCAGACCGGTGCTGGAGGAGAAATCGCTAGGGGGCTGCCCCAGAAACAGCCGCCCCACCGTGACGCCGAGCGACCAGCCGGACGGATCGATGCGGGTGTAGCCGAGCGCGAGCGCGGCGCGCAGGCCCTCCTCGCGCCGGTCCGCGCCGGGGAACCTGTCGAGCGCCAAGAGATTGCCCTCGTCGAATTCCACGAGTGTGGAATCCTCGTTCGGCACGTCTCCGCCGGAGGTCTCGCTCCAGAACAGCGCGACGGCGGGTTCGACGAGATGCGCGGTGCCGCCGGACCCTGTCCGCTGGAGCGGCCAGCGCAGTCCGACGGACGTGTAGGGCGTGCGTTGCGTGACCTGCCCGGGAAAGGTCGGGTCCTCGCTGATCCCGTAGAGCGAGACGTCGTATCCGGCCCGTGCGGAGACGACGAAGCCCGGGCCGGCGACCCAGCTGTCGCGCCAGTCGACCGCCGCACCGAGCCGTGCGACGTCGCGCCCCGCCACGTCCACGTTCGATGGGCGGATGAGGGTCGTGGTGTCGAATGTGAGCCATGCGTCGCCGCCGAGACGTCCGGTCGGCAGCCGGCGCTCGTAGCGTCCCTCCACCAGGCGTCCGGTGACCTGGTCCTTCACGGCCAGGTCGGGGCCGCGCAGCGTCCTGAACGCGGTGGCCTGAAGGAAGATGTCCTCGTCGTTGCGGGTCCTCTGGACGGAGACCGCGCTGTCGAGCCGGTCCTTGTCGGAGAAGTCGTAGTCGCTCAGGTAGGAGGGGTCCGAAACGAGCTCGAGATCGCCCCGGAAGCGGAACTCGCGGGGCAGCGTCGCGCGGGCGTCGGCGAAGAGGAAGGCGCGCGTCTTGTCCTCTAGCCGGTCCCTCGACACGGCGCCTTCGACGTTGAGCCGCCCGAAGGAGAAGCGCTGCCGATACCGCGTCTCGAGGGTGCTCGTGACTTCCGAGAGATAGGGCGTAAGGCGGACGTCGGCGTGGTCTCCGAGCGTGAGGAAATAGGGCCAGCGCAGCCCGCTGCCAAGCAGCGTCGAGGTCCGGAGCGAGGGTTGGAGAAAGCCCGTCGCGCGTTCGAGAGTGGGGTCGGGCAGCCGGAGGCGCGGGATGTAGGCCACCGGCACGCCGATGATGCGGAATTGCGCGCCTTCGAAGTAGAGCTGGCGCTCCTCTTGATCGTGGATCACGCGGCGCGCGCGGATTTCCCAGAGCGGCGTGCCGGTCCCGCACACCCTGCAGCTGGTCGCGACGGTGTTGGCGAGTTGCGTGTAGCGGCCGTCGACCCGGTCGACCCTCGGGCTCGCGAGCTGGAGTTCCTCGTCGAGCACGACCTTCGCGCCCCGGATGATGCCGTTGCGGAGGTCGGCATCGAGTTCGGCCATGTCGGCCACGATGGTGACGCTCTCTCCCTCGGTCAGCGTGATCGGCCCCTCGACGAAGAGGCGCTCCCCCTCCCGCTCGTAGCGGACGGTTTCGGCGGTGAGGCGGACATCGTCGTAGAAAACCTCGACATTCCCTTCTGCGATGATGGTGCCGGCGTCGGGAAGGGCGACCCTGTCGGCGAGAAGCGTCGCGAGGTCACCCTGCTGCGCCTCGGCGACGCCGGCCGCGACGAGGCACACCAGGGCGGCCGCGAGCCGTGGAAGCGGCATCAGCCGTCCTCCAGATGCAGGATGAGCGCGATCGGCAGGAGAAGCGCCGCCGCGGTGGGCGCCCAGGCGGCGAGAAGGACGGGGATCTGTCCGTTCTCGCCGAGGATCTGCGCGAAGTTGCGGATGAAGAAGAGCAGAAAGCCCGATCCGAGCGCGAGAAGGATCATCACGCTGGTCTTGCCGAACCGCGTGTGCCGCATCGTGAACCCCGCGCCGACGAGCGTCATGGCGGCGAGAAGGAGGGGCAGGGAGATCTCCATCTGGTACCAGACCCGGTGAATGCGGGCAGAGAAACCGGCGGTCTCGAGCCGCTCGATGAACTCGCGGAGATCCCAGATCGGGACGGCGGCCGGATCGCCGAAACTGTCGAGGATCTCGTCGGGCGTGAGGTCCGACGGGATCGTCATCGTCGCCGTGACGACCGCTTCGCGTTCCGGGTTGTCTGCGCCGAGCGCCCATTTCTTCGCATCCGTCAGCTCCCAGGCCCCGGCGACGAGCCGCGCGCGCGCGGCCTCGATCCGCGACACCGGGGTACCGCTCGGGTCGAAGGCGAAGAACGTGGCGCCGATCATCTCGGTGCCGTTGAGGTTGGCGCGCGAGGCCCGGATCACCGTCTGGCCGTCCTCGTCGCCCTGCCGGAGCCAGAGGCCCTCGCGGCTGATCGAGAGCGTGCTGACGCCGGATTGGCGGACGTCGTCGGCGAGCGCCTCGTACTGCTTGAGCGTCGCGGCGACGATCGGGTTCAGGAAAGCGATCGAGACGACGCCGATCAGCAGCGCGACCGCGACGGGCCCGACGAGCGCCAGGAGCGCCGGACGCCCGCTCGCACGGGAGACGACGAGCTCAGACGACCGTGACAGCGACAGGAAGCAGAAGATCGAGGCGATGATCGTGATGAGAGGGATGATCCGGTAGATGGACTTCGGCACGTTGAGAAACGTCAGTGTCAGAAGCCCCCGCAGGCCCACGCCCTCGCCACCGAACCGGCGCACCTGTTCGAGCAGGTCGAAGAGGGACAGCATCAGGAACAGCGCGCCGAAGACGGCGAGAAAGCTCATCAGGAAGCGGCGGGCGAAGTAGAGGTGCAGCCTCATCGGGCCCTCCGCCGCAGGATGCCCGGGTTTGCCGCGAGCCAGAGAAGACCGACGCCGAGGCCAAGCGCGGCGATCGTCGGCAGATAGTGGAGCGGCCAGTTCGAGGCCCGCGTCAGAACGATGTCGGTCAGCGATGTCGAGAGCGCCTGCAGGATCACGAGAAAGCCGATCGCGCCGAGGATGCGGTGCCAGATTCCGAACCTGGTGAAGCCGCCGAGAATGAGCGTGGCGAAGCCGAGGAGGGGCGCCGTGATCGACAGCAGCGACATGGTGATCCGGGTATGCGCCTCATAGAGCGCCTGCGGCAGGCTCGACCGGGTTTCGGCGAGCATCTCCGGAGAGGGATCGAAGAGGACGGACGTCGGCATCTCCTGGATCCGGTCGGCGCCCGTCTGCGGGGTGTCGAGCAGGGAGGAGATGTCGAGCGTGAACTGGTCGAACCGCGTGATGCTGAGCCGCGTGCTCTCCGCGTCGAAGGTCTGGGCCATGCCGTCGAACATCAGCAGCTTGGGGCTGTGGTCGCCGCGCACGAGGAGCGCGCGCTCGGCGTTGTAGGCGGTGCGGCGCTCGCCGCTGCGGGCATCCGACAGGAAGATGTCGAACATCTCGCCCTCGGGCGAGATGCGCGCGATGTAGAAGGTGACACCGTCGGACGGGTGCAGGAAGCGCCCCTCGACGAGAAGCCGGGCGGTCACGTTCTCGGCGATCTCGTCCTGGCGCTCGGAGAGCCGCGCAAGGCTGGCAGGGACGAGGAAATGCGACAGGACGCTCGTGAAGACCGCGACGATCAAACCGAAGAGCACGACCGGACGCGCCAGCCGCCAGGGGCTGTAGCCGGTGGACTGGACGATGACGAGTTCGCTCTCGTTGGACAGCCGGTTGACGACATAGACCGTCGCCGCGAAGGCGGCGACCGGAACGACGAGCTTGATGACGTTGGGCAGCGTGAGGACGGAAAGCTCCAGGAAGACGGTGGCCGACTCTCCGCTCGAGATGATCTGGTCGAAAAGCCGGACCGCGCGGTTGATCCAGTACACGAGCACGAGGACGAGCGCGAACATGCCGAACGTGACCATGAGCTGCGACAGCATGTATCTGTCGAATCTCGCCACCTGCGTCCCCGTTGCTCTTCTTGCCTGCGCGGCGATCCTATCCGATCGGCCGGGTGGGGAAAACTACCTTCTGGCCATGCCCGGACGGCCCGGCTAGGTATGGCTCATCAAAGCAGAGGAGACGCGCATGACCACCCCCGCTCAGCTGAGTTTCGTGGAGATCGACACCGACGCGCTGGCCGATCTCGAGGGCCGGATCGCGGTCGTCGTGGCAGATACCGGAAAGCTCGACCAGGCGGGGCGGCGGCTCAACAGGCTGATGCGCGGCGCGCTCGAGCGGTTCGTGGACAGCGAGGCCTTCGCGAAGATGAAGGAGGGCGAGGCACGCGATCTGGCGTATCCCACCGGCCTGGCCGCCGAGGCGGTGCAGGTCGTCAAGCTCGACCGCAAGCCCGATCCGATGGACGCGCGCAAGGCCGGCGTCGCGATCGGCAAGGCGACCGGCGGGAAGGCCGTGACGATTCTCGCCGGCCCGGTGAAGAGCCCCGGCGAGATCGCGCTCGGCGCCGTCCTGCGGGCCTATGACTTCACCGATCACAAGACCGGCGACGACGACGCGCGGGCCGGGGCGACCTCGTTCACCTTCATGGTGACGAAGCCCGAGGAGGCCCGCGCGCAGGCAGGCGATGTCGCTGCGCTCGCCGAGGGCGTGTTCTTCACCCGCGATCTCGTGAACGAGCCGTCGAACGTGCTGACGACGACGGAGTTCGCGGCCCGGCTCGAGGCACTCGGGGATCTTGGCGTGACGGTCCGGGTGCTTGAGGAGGCCGAGCTCGAGGAGCTTGGCATGCGGACGCTTCTGGCCGTGGGGCAGGGGTCGGAGAGCCCCTCGAAGGTCGTGATCATGGAGTGGATGGGCGGCGGCGACGAGCAGCCGTTCGCGCTCGTCGGCAAGGGCGTGGTCTTCGATACCGGCGGCATCAGCATCAAGCCCGCCGGCGGCATGGAAGACATGACCATGGACATGGGCGGCGCGGGCGTCGTCGCGGGCGTGATGAAGGCCATCGCGCTCCGCAAGGCGAAGGCCAATGTCGTGGCGCTAGTGGGACTCGTCGAGAACATGCCCGATGGACGCGCGCAGCGGCCGGGCGACGTGGTGCGCTCGATGAAGGGCGACACCGTCGAGGTCATCAACACCGATGCCGAGGGACGGCTCGTCCTGTGCGACGTGATGTGGTACGCGCAGGAGGCCTATCGGCCGACCGGCATGGTCGATCTCGCGACGCTGACCGGAGCGATCATCATCGGGCTCGGCCACGACAATGCAGGCGTCTTCTCGAACTACGACACGCTGTGCGACGCCTTCCTGAAGTCGGCGAAGGCGGAGGGCGAGGGGGCATGGCGGATGCCGCTGGGGGACGCCTACGACAAGATGCTGAAGTCGACCGTCGCCGACATGAAGAACGTGGGCGGCCGGGCCGCGGGCTCGATCACCGCGGCGCAGTTCCTCCAGCGCTTCGTGAAGGCGGACACGCCCTGGATCCATCTCGACATCGCGGGCGTGGCGAGCCGGAAGGACGAGGGACCCTTTTCGCCCAAGGGCGCGACGGGGTGGGGGGTGCTCGCGCTCGACCGTCTGATCCGCGACAGCTTCGAGGGCTGATGGGCGCCGCGTGGTTCTATCACCTGACGCGCCGGCCGCTGGAGGCCACGCTACCGATGCTCCTGACCAGGGCGCGGTCGGCCGGATGGCGGGTGACGGTGCGCGGAACCGACCGGACGCGCATGGAGTGGCTCGACGAGAAGCTCTGGCTCGCGGGAGACGCGGAGTTTCTGCCGCACGGCATGTCCGGCGGGGAGTTCGACGCCGACCAGCCGGTGCTGCTGACGGTCGATCCGGCGGTTCCGAACGGCGCCGCCTGCCTGATGTCCGTCGACGGAGCCGAGATCGCGCCGGACGAAGCCTCGGCCATGGAACGGGTCTGCATCCTCTTCGACGGGAACGACGCCGCGGCGCTCGCCCACGCCCGCGAGCAGTGGAAGGCGCTCACCGGCGCGGGATGCGCCGCGGCCTACTGGTCCGAGGAATCGGGCAAGTGGGAGAAAAAGGCCGAGAGCGGCTGACGCCGGCGCGGGTGGCTACCGCTCCAGGATCAATCGCCCGTTCGAGATCTCGATCCGCTCGAAGCGCTGGAGATAACTCATGCCGAGAAGCGAAATCCCCATCTCTCCCGCATTGACCGACACCGGCAGGTTGGTCTCGGTGATGCCGCCGAGCGAAACATCGGCGATCCGCACCCGCGCGGTCCGGACCTGCCCGTTCGCGGTGCCCGCGATGCCCGTGTAGGCAAGGCTTTCGGGATCGAGCCCGATGCGCGAGGCGTCGGCGCGGCTCAGCACGACGTCGGACGCGCCGGTGTCGACGACGAAATCCACCGGCACGCCGTCGAGTTCGAGCGTCACGTAGTAGTGCCCGTCGAAGGAGCGGGGCACCTCGACGCGGGCGTCCTCCTGGAACACGGCCTGCCGCGGCGAAAGATCGTCCCGGATGTCTTCCCAGAGACCGTAGCCGGCGACGACACCGAGAAAGATGAACCCCCAGGCCATAGCGACCCGGACGGTGCGGCCGAGCGAATGCCGGTTCTCGACTAGGAACCACCCCACCAGAGCGATGCCGAGGATGATCAGGTAGACGAGATGTCCGGTTTCGAGACTGCTCATCCGGGATAGATAGGGTGCGAGACCGTCCCTGAAAAGATCAGGCCGGGGCGAGCCCGAAGGCGCGGAGCCCGTCGAGGACAAACTGCACCGAGAGCGCGGCCAGAAGCATCCCCAGAAGCCGCGTGACGACGTTGATCCCGGTGGGGCCGAGAGCGCGCTCTATGATCCCCGCCGCGAGGAAGAACAGGAAGGTGACGGCCATCACCGCGAGCATGACGCCGTGCACGGCGGCGATCCAGCCCCAGTCGCCCGGCGCCTGTCCGGTCAGGAGGATCATCGTGGCGAGTGCGCCCGGCCCGGCGATGAGCGGCGTGGCGAGCGGGAACACCGAGGGATCGTCGGCCTGCGCGGCCTGATCCTCGCGCCGCTTGGTCCGGCGTTCGAAGAGCATGTCGAGGGCGGTGAGGAACAGCAGGATGCCTCCGGCGATGCGGAAGGCGGGCATCGAGATGCCGACGAAGCCCAGCACCGCCTCGCCGAGGAGGCCGAAGAGCGTCAGGAGCGCGGCGCCGATCAGGATGGAGCGGATCGCGATGCCGCGCCGGTGGCGCGCGTCGGCGCCCTGCGTGAGCGCCACGAACAGCGGTGCGAGGCCCACTGGATCGACGATCACGAACAGCGTGACGAAGGCGGTGACATAGGGCGCGAGATCCATGCCCCCGCTCTGACCATGGAGACGGATCGGAATCAAGCGCCGCCGGGCGGCGCCCGGCCCGGATCAGCGGCGCCGGAACAGGCTTGTCTGGAACCGCTGCTCGCCACCGCCCGGCGTGCGGTGGACATGGCGGGATGACGCCAGCGGCATGAACGCGCCGGAGGCAAGGTTGTCGAACTCCGCAGCAAGCTCGTCGGGCGCGTAGCGGACGACGGGCAGACCCGAGCAGATCTCGGGGCCGTCGTCGGCGAAGGTTGAGATCACGGCGTGACCTCCATGACGAAGGGCGCGGGCCAGCGCCCGGATGTACGCCGCCCGGTCGGCGGACCCGGTCAGGAAGTGGAAGACAGCCCGATCGTGCCAGAGCGCCCATGTCCGGTCGGGCGTCCATGCGGTGATGTCGGCGGCGATCCAGCCCACACCATCGCCGAGCGCCCCGAGGCGCTTGCGCGAGATCTCGAGCGCCGCTTCGGAGAGGTCGAGCACGTCGACCGGGCCGTAGCCCTCGGCCAGCAGGCGGTCCACGAGGCGGGACGCCCCCGCGCCCACGTCGAGGACCGGATCTCCGGGCGCGATCAGCGAGGCGACGGTCTCGAAGCTTTCCGAGGCACCGGGGTCGAACCATGACACCTCGGCGTCGTCACGCGTGCGGTAGACCGTGTTCCAGTGCTCCGTTGTCTGTTTCGTCACGCCGGCCTCCAGAACATGCTTAGTTCGCTATGTGATGTCGGAGGGCCGCAGGTGCAAGCGTCGCGGCCGGTCACGGTTCCGCGGCCTCGATCCGCTCGGCCGCCTCCAGCCAGAGCGCCTCGGCGCGCGCCATCGCATCCTCGACCTCGGCGAACTTCTTCTGCCAGACGGACAGTTCCCCGGCTTTTTCGGTCTCGTAGAGGGCGCGGTCGGCCAGTTTCGCGGAAAGCTTTTCACGCATCTCTTCAAGCTTCGCGACCCGTGCCTCGCAGGCCCGGAGGTCGGAACGGAGTTGCGCCAGCGTCTCCTTCGACCGCCGTTTCGGCTTCTCCGGCGCGGAAGGTTTCGGCGCCGGCTCGGCGAGAAGCTCGCGGCGGTAGCTCTCGAGATCGCCGTCGTAGGGCGTGACCCGACCTCCCTTCACCAACCAGAGCCGGTCGGCGACGAGGGACAGCAGGTGAAAGTCGTGGGAGACGAGGATCACCGCCCCGGAATAGGCGGTGAGCGCTTCGACCAGGGCCTCGCGGCTTTCCATGTCGAGGTGGTTCGTCGGTTCGTCAAGGATCAGCAGGTGCGGCGCCTCGATCGTGGCGAGGAGCAGGGTCAGGCGCGCGCGCTGGCCGCCCGAGAGCCGGCCGGCGACGGTCTCGGCCTGCTGGGCGCCGATGCCGAAGCCCGCGAGTCGCGCGCGAAGCTTGCCCGGCGGCTCCATGGGGCGGAGGCGGCGGACGTGGGCGATGGGCGTCTCGTCGGCGTGCAGATCGTCGAGCTGGTGCTGGGCGAAATAGCCGATGCGGAGCTTCGCGGCACGGGTGATGCGGCCGCCCAGAGGATGAAGCCGGTCCGCCAAGAGCTTGGAAAGTGTGGATTTCCCCTCGCCATTCCTGCCGAGGAGCGCGATCCGGTCGTCCTGGTCGATGCGCAGGGTCAGTTTCGACAGGACCGGCGTGCCGTCGTAGCCGACCGAGGCGGAGTCGAGGTTGACGATGGGCGGAGACAGTTCTTCAGGCTCGGGAAACGAGAAGGCCCGCAGCGCGGCTTCCTGCGGCGCGGTGATCGGTTGCATCTTCTCGATCATCTTGAGGCGGGCCTGCGCCTGCTTGGCCTTGGATGCCTTGTAGCGAAAGCGGTCGACGAAGCTTTGCAGGTGCGCCCTGCGGCTCTCCTGCTTCTTGGCCTCTCCCGCCTGCACGGCGAGGCGCGCGGCGCGGGTCCGCGCGAAAGTGTCGTAATTGCCTTGGTAAAGGGTCAGCTTGCGGTCCTCGAGATGGAGGATCGCGCCCACGGCACGGTTCAGCAGCCCGCGGTCGTGGGAAATGATCAGCACCGTGTGCGGGTAGCGCGAAAGGTAGCTTTCGAGCCAGAGCGCGCCCTCGAGATCGAGGTAATTCGTGGGTTCGTCGAGCAGGAGGAGATCGGGCTGGGCGAACAGCACGCCCGCAAGCGCAACCCGCATGCGCCAGCCGCCGGAGAAGGCCGAGCAGGGCTGGCGCTGCTCCTCGTCGGAGAAGCCGAGGCCCTTCAGGATCGAAGCGGCCCGCGCCTCGGCCGACCAGGCGTCGATATCGGCGAGGCGGGTCTGGATATCTGCGATGCGGTGGCCGTCACCTGCCGTCTCGGCCTCGGCAAGAAGCGCCTCGCGCTCGGTGTCGGCCGCGAGGACGGTGTCGAGAAGCGAGGTCTCCGAGGCGGGCACCTCCTGCGCCACGCCGCCGATCCGCGCCCCCCTTGGCAACCGGATCTCGCCGCCCTCGAGCGGCAACTCACCGCGGATCAGCCGGAAGAGGGTGGTCTTGCCGGTGCCGTTCCGACCGACGAGGCCCACCTTGTGTCCGTCGGGGATCGCGGCCGATGCGCCCTCGAAAAGCGGGAGTCCGGCCATGGCGAAGCGGATGTCATCGATCACGAGCATGGAGCGCGGTCTATGGCCGGGACGGGGGCGCCGTCAATCGCGGGTTTCCAAGGTTTTCCCCTCATGCTACGGGAGCGCCGACATCGCCGGGGCACGGGGCCTCGGGCGCGAGACATGAGGCAAGAGACATGGCCACCGAACGCACGCTTTCCATCATCAAGCCGGACGCGACCAAGCGCAACCTGACCGGCAAGATCAACGCCAAGTTCGAGGAGGCCGGGCTGCGCATCGTCGCGCAGAAGCGCATTCATCTGACCAAGGCGCAGGCGGGCGAGTTCTATAAGGTCCATGCCGAGCGCCCGTTCTACGACGAGCTGTGCGAGTTCATGGCGTCTGCGCCGGTCGTCGTGCAGGTGCTCGAGGGGGAGCAGGCGATCGCGAAGAACCGCGAAGTCATGGGCGCCACCAACCCCGCCGACGCCGAGCCCGGCACGATCCGCGCGGAGTTCGCGGAATCGGTGGGCGAGAACTCCGTTCACGGGTCCGATGCGCCCGAGACGGCGGCCGAAGAGATCTCGTACTTCTTCGCCGGGATCGAAGTCGTCGGCTGAGACGACAGTCTCCGGATCCCGATGCGCCGTCCTTCGGGACGGCGTTTTTCGTCGCGGCCGGGATCAGACGAGCGTGGCGTGTCGCTCCATCACGTTCCCTCCGCGAAGCTGTCTCAGATCAGCGCCCAGTCGCGGAAGCGATGCCGGTGGCCGTCCGTCTTTTCGGTGCAGTCGTCGTACTGATCCGGCGGGTCGTCTTCGGTCATGCGCCCGGAGGGTCGGGTCTCGTCCTGTGCCGGGCGGGGCTCCGTCGGCCTGTCTGCGGTCATCGCTCTTCTCCTTCCTCGGGAGCGGGACGACGTCCGCGGGATGTCCCGAGGCGCCTCTCGCCGGTCCGGAGCGCACCACGGACATGTGGCGAGAGTAAGAGGCCCCCGTGCCGCCCGCCGGTCTATTTCGCGACGGCGCGGGCTCCCGGCGCCGAGCACAGATCATCCTTGGGTACCGGGCCGGCGTCCCGATCCTCCATCACCAGATCGGCGATGACCGGAAGGTGATCCGAGGCGATCCGCGCCGCGGGGTCGGTCCAGCAGCGAAGGAGCATCGAGGTGGGACGGCAATAGATGCGATCGAGCGGAAACAGCGGGTACAAGGACGGAAAGGTCTTGATGTGGCTATGCCCTGGAAACAGCTCGTCCAGCACCCGTTGCACCGAGCCGCGTCCGATCCAGTCGTTGAGGTCCCCCAGAAGCACGGTGCGGTGCGTGCCGCGCCGGGTGATGTCCGCGAGTTGAATGGCCTGGTGATGACGCTCCCTGAAACTCAGGCCGAGATGTGCGGCGACGAGGTGGAGGGGCCCGTGCGGCGTGTGAACGACTGTTTCGATCGCGGCACGCCGCTCCCGCCGTCTGTAGGAGATGTCGTGATGGTGCGCCTCCGTCATCGGCCATCGGCTGATGACGGCATGGCCGTAGTCGCCGTCCGGCGCGGTGATCAGACGGGTGGCGTGCGCGTTGCCACCCAGCTCCTCGCCGAGATACTCGAAGGCGTCTGAGCGCGATGACTTCCCCAGCCGCGAGTCGATCTCCTGAAGGGCGACCACCTGCGGCTCATGGCGCCGGACGAGATCGACGATGCGCGTCAGGTCACGACGGCGATCGGGTCCGACGCCGCCGTGAATGTTCCAAGTCATGACGCGGATGGTCTTGGGACAGGGGTCCTGCACTGTCTCGGGCCTCGTCGTCGTCTCTGCCGCGCAGGCCATGCCGCCAGGCCGTTTTCCGTCCGGATCGCAAACCGGTCGTCGCGCGTTGATGGTCGTCATCCCCGAAAGGAACGGCGGTCTTGGCAACCGATAGTCGGCCTCGAAATCTCCCGCAAGCATCCGCATCGCCGCGCCGCAGGTGGCCGCGCTACCTGCTTGCCGTGGCCGTGACGGCTCTTGCGGCGTATCTCCTTTACCGGACGCTGTCCCGCTATGACTGGGACGAACTGGTGAGCGCCGTCACGGCTGTCTCCCTGCCGCGTCTGGGCGCGGCCTTGGGATTCACCGCGCTCAGCTACCTCACCCTGACCTGTTTCGACTGGTTGGCGCTGCGCTACGTGGGACATCCGCTGCCCTACCGGCGCGCCGCGATCGCGTCCTTCACGAGCCTGTCGATCGGGCATACCGTGGGGCTCGCAGCGCTTTCGAGCGGCACCATCCGCTATCGCTTCTACTCCCGCTGGGGCCTGCGCGGCGGCGAGGTCGCGCAGCTGATCTTCTTCTGCGGCATGACGGTCGGACTGGGGCTGGCGATCCTTGGCGGGGGCGCTCTGCTTCTTGAGCCCGGCCTCGCCATCGAGGTTCTGGGTCTGAGCCGCGGGCTCGTCCACGCTGTGGCGGCGGGCGCGCTCGCATTTCCCGTCGTCTACGTGATCCTGGCCGCGGCGGTGAGGCACAGCATACGCATCCGCGGCCGCGAGATACGGATGCCGACCGTCAAGCTGGCGCTGGCCCAGATCGTGATCGGCCCGCTGAATTTCGTCTTCGTCGCGGCCGCGCTCCATCAGGCCGTGCTCTCCCTGGCGGACATCGGCTATCTCTCCGTTGCCTCCGCCTACGTGAGCGCCAACGTCGCGACCCTCATCACGCACGTGCCGGGCGGGCTCGGGGTCATCGAGGCCGTCCTGGTCTACCTGCTTCCGGGCGAAGGCCTGATCGGGGCGATCCTCGTCTTCCGCTTCGTCTATTTCCTCGTTCCCCTGGTGCTCGGTCTCGCCGCCCTGGGATTTTCCGAACTGGTGCTCTGGCGCAGACCCGGCGGGTCGTGAACGGCCCTGCGCAAGCAAAGGCCCTTCAGCGATGCGGCGACGGAAAACGGCCGTTCCGGATCGAGCAGGATCGTGCCGGGGAAAGATCCTTTCGGGCCTCGGGTCACCGCCATCGGTCGCAGCGTGCGCCCTTCGTGGGCCACGCGATCGATGGCTTGGGCAAGACTGTCGGCGCGCGCGATCGCGGCACGCAGGACAGGCAAGCCGACGCCGAGATGCTCCGCCAGCAGCGTGTCACGGATACGCAGGACGGCCTCGCGCTGCTCGGCGCCCTGGGCATCGAAGGTGACGTCGCATTCTGTGTCGAGGCCGACGGAGCGATTGTTGAGGTTCGACGATCCGATGCGGAGGAACCGGTCGTCGATGATCATCACCTTGGCGTGGATCAACAGGCGGCGCTCTTCCGCGCCGGCCGTGACCGGGTAATAGACGTGAAGCCGGTTGTGTCTGTCGACGGCCTTCAGGCTGCGGAGCAGCCGTTCCCGGTTCGCGCCCATGATGAAGCGTTCCACGATTCCATTGGCCACGCGCGTGCAGACGACCACGATCTGCGGCCCGTCGGGCTGCCCGAGGATCTCCTTGAGCAGCCCCCGCAGCCGCCGACCGGTGAAGTATTGCGCCTCGATGTAGACCGTTGTCCGTGCGGCGCGCAGAAGGTCTTCGTAGAGACGTGCGGTTTCCTCGATGGCCGGCTGCCCGTGGTAGCCCGGTTTCGTGCGGGACACCGCGACCGTCGCGGTCGCGAAGTCGGGCTGCAACGGGTCCGGCCACCGGTCGACCACGGAGCAGGTCGCCAATGCCTGCCCCGTCGCGTCGCGCCATCGGCTCCGGGCAATGTCGCACAGGTGTCCGACGACGGGCCCCTCCAGAACAGTCTGAACGTCGTGAACCGGATCGTAGCACTTGCCGTCGGGGCTTCGCCGCAGGCCATTGTCCGGCGCGTGGTCCGATGTGTCCCAGCGTTCGACGGTAAGATCCATGCCGCCCACGAAGGCGACGGAGTCGTCAACGATGACGATCTTCTGATGATGCGCCGCGTATGCGGGATGGTGCCTGTCGAGGTGGATGTGGATGCGCTCGTGTCGTTGCCAGTCCGCGCCGTGGACCAGCGGCAGCGCCGCGCCGGGCGCGTGGACGATCGCGAGGCTCCATACGAGCACCCGCACGTGCAGGTGCGGGCGGCTCTCGACAAGGCTCCGCAGCAGGTCTCCGAGCGTCGGGGCGTCCGGACCATCCTGAGGCCTGAGACGGATGCGGGCGTCGAAATCCCAACCGAGGATCATGATGGAGCGCTCCGCCCGCGTG
>Ga0102931_1000082_pt1 | contig 40537 bp, 28 predicted proteins | sample SalPonR1_C_D1_MG_FD_79282 | JGI IMG/M metagenome (GOLD analysis project Ga0102931, IMG submission 79282) | Salt pond soil microbial communities from South San Francisco under conditions of wetland restoration - Salt Pond MetaG R1_C_D1_MG | ecosystem: Environmental > Aquatic > Marine > Intertidal... | reverse complement strand
TGGTTATTCCGTACAAGCTGACCCCCTAGTCTGGGGAAACTGACCCCCCTTGGATCTGGTTGCAGTGATTTATTAGCTATGACAATATTACTGCTTTTTCCTCATGCTTTCACCACTTAATTCTATCCGGTGTGCGGTGTGTATTAAACGGTCTAAAATGGCATCGGCCACCGTACTTTCCCCGATTACATCATACCAATTGGTGACCGGGAGTTGACTAACAATAATCGTGGCCATTTTCTGATGGCGATCCTCTACGATATCGAGCAGATCGAGCCGCTGTTGATTGTCCAGCGGCTTGAGCCCAAAATCATCAAGTATAAGCAGCTGAGACTTTGCTATTTTGGATAACAGCTTTAGGATACTGCCATCAGCGCGAGAAAGAACAAGCTGCTGAATCAGTTTCTGCATATTAAAGTAACTGACCTTATAGCTGAGCTGGCACGCCTGATGGCCCAAAGCCGATGCAAGAAAACTCTTGCCGCTTCCGGTCGGGCCGGTAATCAACACGGCGTGTCCCCGGGTGATATACTGGCCATCGGCAAGCAGGGCCACCGTATTTTTATCCAGCCCGCGCGAGGGCAAGTAGGTGAGTTCTTCAAGGCTGGCCTGATAGCGGAACCCGGCGGCTTTTCTGAGCCGCTGCACACGGCGATGGCCCCGATCAAGCCATTCAGCCTCCAGCAGATGCTGCAGGCCCTCCACCAGAGAGAGATTTTGATGGGTGCGGGTTTCCAGCAGAGATTGCCAGCTGTCGAGCATGCCGTGCAGACGAAGCTGCTGCATGAGTTGTTCATTCATGGATGTGTTCATAGATCTTGGGTTTTGGTTCGTTGTAAGGATTGTTGGAAATAAGTTTTGCCGCGGATATTATCATGGGCAGGCAATTGGGGCCCGGCAGCTGAGGGTTTTGAAGCGGGCGTTGCCATTCCATTTGTAATCAGCCGGTTGATAAAGCTGTAGGTGCACGAGTCCAGCTCCAGGGCAATACGGGCCGCCCGAGTCAAAGTCTCGCTGCCGACCTTACGGTGCAGCCCGAGAATGCCATCACAGCTTCGGTAGGTTTGCTCGGGGTAGGTTTTCGAGGCGAGAATGCGATCGATCAACCGGCCCACGTCCGCAGAAATATGATTGGCTCGACTGCGATACCACCCCGGGCCACGATCCAGCCAGTGGCGATGGTTTTCCGGCAGGTGCTCTTTTACGGTCGTATATCCGTATGGCGTTCGATCCCGCTGATGGGCCGCGATCAATGTGCTCTGCCAGAAGATCTGCACCCGATCGGGGGTGTAGATCACCTGTACCTTTTTCCGGGCATAGGCGTGCGGGGCGCTGTAGTAGTGTTTGTCTTCCCGGATCTGAATGTGGCAGTTATTGCGAATGGTAAGGCTTGCATATTTCTTGATCTGGAAGGGTTCGCCGGACAGAGGCTGCAGAGCCGGTTGTTCGATCTGTTCGAATTGCTGACGACGCGATCCCTCCCGGTTCTGAAAGGGGCGGTTATGCCAGGCGGCAAGCTGCTCACGAATGGCTTGATTAAGCTCGGCCAGGCTGTAAAAGGTGCGGTTGCGAAGAGGCGCAAGTATGTGGCGATACACATCACGAACTGACGATTCAACGATGGGTTTATCCTTCGGACGGCGAGGCCGGGCCGGCAGAACGGCCATATTGTAGTGGTTGGCAAGATCCTCGAAAAGGCGATTGATCCCCGGCTCATACCGATCCGTTTTGACCACAGCGGTCTTCATGTTATCAGGGACAATCACTTTCGAGGCGCCACCGAAGAAGCAGAGTCCGCGCTGGACGCCATAAACTACATCCTCCCCCTTTTGAGAGGCAATGGCTTCAACGTAACTATAGTGGCTATGACCGAGAGTGAGAAGCAGAATCGGCACCTGATGGACCTGGCCGGTTATAGGATTCACATATTCAGCATGTTTACCGGCAAAATCGATATAGATTTGCTCGCCGGGAGGATGGGGCAAGTTGGCCATCGTCAGATTACGAGCACCACCGAGATCTTGCAGGTGCTTGCAAAACTGACTGTAGCAGTAGCCGCCGGGGTGGCTTTGCCGGTACTCACTCCACAACAGCCAGCGCGTGACACCTGTTCGCCGAAGTTCACTACAGAAGTGCTCGTAGCGGTCGATCAGAACCTGGTATCGCTGATCATCAGACGACTGAGAGGCTGGAAGAAGAGCCTGCTGCAACTGATTATCTTCGAGTTGCAAAAGGTCATCAATGGATTGACCGTTGGCGGATTGCAGCGACAGATACTTTCGCACGGTATTGCGCGAGACCGACAGGTTTCGCGAAATGAATTTGATAGATTTACCCTGCTGGGTAAACCGCAATATTTGTTTAATTTGGCTCATGGGCTTTGGTTTTGCTGCCATATATAAATCTGCGTGAGTTCGTTAAATGGGACTCACAAATGTAGCAACCAAAGCCATTTTTATTCGTCAGAGATGAGGGGCAATATGCCAGACTGGCGCATTGTGACCCCGGGGTCAACATCATCAGAATAGGGGGTCAGTTTGAAACAGAATGGGGGGTCAATTTAGAACAGAATAACCAATTAGTGACAATGGATCAAAAAAGCTGCCTGTTAGATTAACCATTTATTGGTAAACCAATTTTGGATACCAAATTAATTAATAGAATTGGCGTGTGTAAGTATATACATCTGCTGATTGTTTTATTAGCTGTTTCAATAGACTAATTACCTATCTCAATAGCCCCCATGTCGGGTTGTCCCGTGATGGGATTTCCCAGTATATCTTTTGTCATTTCGAGCCCCAAATAGAGTCCGTTTTGATCATTTGGAATAGTCTGGATGATGATACCTTTGTTTCTGATGAGACCAGAGTTATTTGGAATATAATCCTCGATCAATGTGCCACCGGCATTATTGAAATCTGCGTCACCAAACATGGGTGACTCATCTTGCCAGGGATAGCCTTCTGGCCAGCTTTCCTGATGAAGAAACAAATTGTTGTCAAAAATAGTATTTGTTACAGTTACTTCCCCCTCTGTTTCAGGGTTATACTGGTCACCTAAAACTGCTTTAGCATCACCTTCTATGTGAAAGATATTGTTTGCAATAAGGATGCCTTCAGCTTTTCTGTCGATTGCAACTTTAGCTTGAATCGATTCATCTACAAAAATTGTGTTATTGTAAAAGTAGCTGTTGTATGGTCCTTGTCTCGGTTTATTCCCATTATACCCACTTAACCAGAAAATCTTTCCTTCCTGAAATGCTCCATCTTTACCCTTCACTCTGTGTCCATCATTTACACTTATGTTGTATCGGTAAGAACAGTTGAAGTTGTTGCCGAGAATTTCGCAAAATCCACCTGCGTTGTTCGCGCTGAAATTGTATTGCAAAACAATGTTACTGCTGTTGAAATCGATGTGGGCTCCTGCAGAATCTCCAGGGCCATTTGCATTAGTAAAGCTATTGTGTTCTATCAAAACATTCGATGTGCTCCAAGTCCATAGACCACTGCCACGACCCCATTTTCTTGAATCATCTTCACTCCCTGAACGGTCGATTGTGTTACCAACAAAGTGTCCGTCATATACTCCGGACATTTGGATTCCAGGCCCTCCGGATCTGATAATCTGGCTATTTGATACCTGAATATCTTTTATTCCAAAGTCATCTCCGGTCTTGGGAGACGTAAATTTGATACCTGTATGTGCAACATTCTCAATTAATACGGAGTCAATCTTTATATTTCTGAGAAGGGAACCTTTGTTGGTGTTAAAAACACGAATTCCCCAACCATAACTTTGAGTACCATTAGCTGTAGTAACTTCGTTCGCACCACGATTATAGCCGGGACGCTCGTAAAAAATATCTTTTATCTCTAGATTGCTGAGACGGATATTTTCAAATACCCCAAACTCCGTAACATCAATTCGGATACCGATACGCATTGTATCATTATTACGCACATTGATCTCTTCTCCTGGTACCGGGCCGGCTGTAATAGATAAGTTCTTGACATCAATGTAGCTGGAGTTTTCAATATGAACTGCATTTAGAACACCTTCGGTGTGAATCAAGGCAAAATCATTGTCGATACTTTCCGATGCATTGTAGGAGGTCACGAGAATTGGCGATTCTATTGAGCCTCTTCTATTCTTTATTATGAGCGGATGTTTAAATGTTTGACCCGCTGCGAGTAAAATTTTATCCCCAGGATTTAATTCAATAGTCTCTAATTTTGATAGTGATTTCCATGGTTTAACAGGTGAGATACCGGAATTCGAGTCATTTCCTGTTTCAACATTAAAGTAGTAGGAGGTAGTCTCGTCGACATTGTTATCTGAGCTGGAATCGGTTGTGCATGAGACCAGCATTGTGAAAACTGTGAGCAGTAAAAGACTATACTTAAGCATATGGGACAATTCATTTTTTGTATTCATATCTACTAAGAAATGGGGTTAATTAGTCACTGGATTGTTTTAAAATCTCTTGCAGATCATTTCTGAGATATTCTTTGATAGAAGTGTGATCTATCGAGGCTGCAAGGTTTGTTGTTTCATAAGGGTCTTTTGTGTGATCATATAGCTCTTCACTGCCATCAGAGTATTCAATATATCTCCATTTCTCGGTACGGAGGCTGTAGTGCTTATCACCCTTATATGTTACTACACTGAGGGCATGATAATTCTGAAATTCATTTTGATTGCCATGTAGTAATGGAGTGAGGCTTTTTCCACCCAAAACATGTCCATTTGAATTTTTCCGATTATCATAGAGAGCTTTGCCCATATCACTAATCGTTGGAAATAGGTCTATCAGGCTGACCGGAGTGCTTACCTTGGATACTTGTTCGATGGCTGGATCATAAATAACAAGCGGAACCCGTGTCGAGCTCTCCCATAAATTATTTTTGAAGAGCTGCTCTTTTTCACCAAGCGTGTATCCATGGTCGCTGGTAAAAATCACAATTGAATTCTGAGCAAAATCAGATGCCTCTAATGTGTCAAGAAAACGTCCAACCTGTTCATCCATGAAGGCAATGGATGCTAAATAAGCTTGATAATAAGTTTTAAGTGCATCTTCTTTGGTGCTAAAAGACGAAATAAGAGAGTTGTAATGGTATTTTCCTTTTGATTCATCGGGAAAGAATTGCTTTTCGAAATAGGTATCTTCTGCATCATTTTCCAAAATCAAAGGCAGCTTTATATCTTCTTTAGGAAACATATCAAAGAATTTATCTGGGACCACCAAAGGGGTGTGAGGGCGTATCAAGCCAATACCAAGAAAAAATGGAGCCTGATCATGACTGAGTTCCCATTGCTTTAATTTGTCGATGGCCCAATCAATGGTTTTCTCATCTGGTAATAGATCTCTGTCAGTTGCACTGTTGTATTCAAAAGTTTGTTGCAAAGGAAATAAATACCACCCTTCATGACCCGGATTTATACTATCTGACGGAACTATCGGTATATCGGATAATCGGGCAAACGTAGCATCCAGCGGGCCAATATTTCTAAAGGGGAGAGGAACGCTTGGGTGCCCAACTTTTTCAGTTCCATTAAATGCAATAGGTGTGTAGTCTTGTTTTAAGCCATATTCATCCCACGCTTGCCTCCATGGTTGATGCATTAATTTTCCAACTCCAGCAGTTTTATAACCGTAATCTCTCAGTTGCTCCATTATTGTATTCGAATTGCGAAGTACACTGTTATTACGCCAGTTTTCAAATCCGAAATTTTCCGAGTGATGTGGGTAGATACCTGTAAACAGGCTTGCACGAGATGGAGCACATACTTGTGCATTGGAGTGTGCATTGGTAAACAGAGTACCTTTGCTTGCCAGTCTATCAATATTTGGCGTGTGTACTTGGTCATATTCACCATAAGCGCCAACAAATTGATTCAGGTCGTCAGCCATAATTAAAATTATATTTGGTCGCTCTGTATCTTGGGCGAACAATTTGAATGGATATAAAACAAGAACAAAAAGAATAAGTGTAAACGATATAAAGTATTTGGTCATCGCGTCGATTTTGAGCAATAGTTTGTGCTGATGTTGGATAACATTTACCCGTCCATTCAAATGGTTTACCACATTGCAATAGTGAATTTGGCTAGTTTCTGGCGATTTTGCATTAAAGTTCATTCGATCTTTGATCATAACGACGGTGCAATTTTTTAAAATTTTCTTACTTTTATCAGATTGAAAAACGCAGCACTAAACATGATTAAAACGATCATTACACTTTCAATATCGTGTTCTGCACACCATCGCAGGCATATACGAATGTGATTTCATGCTAAATGTGATTTTAGGGCTGTGGTTTACGATCTAGTAATATTTGTTCGAAGTGTTGTATTACAATCTATATTTAAATATGTTATCGTTAACAATCAAGTAGAAAATATTTGTTGTTACTCGCTGTAATGTAAAATCACATTTGTTATCGGTGGCTGTAACCGTACAAAATACGATCAAAAATTTTTAAAAATAGTTCATGGAAGTAATTGATATTGTTGTATTTACAATCTATGTAGTTATGATTGTAGGTATTGGGCTTTGGGTATCACGAGATAAAGAAGGTCATCAAAAAAATGCTGAAGACTATTTCTTGGCTGGTAAGTCTCTACCATGGTGGGCGATTGGTGCATCACTTATAGCAGCAAATATTTCGGCCGAACAAATTATCGGTATGTCCGGGTCAGGCTTCGCGGTTGGATTGGCTATTGCTTCATATGAATGGATGGCAGCCATTACACTGCTGATTGTTGGTAAGTACTTACTGCCCATTTTTATTGAAAAGAAGCTATACACGATACCAGAGTTTATCGAACATCGCTTTAATACAACGCTTAAAACGATTTTAGCTATTTTTTGGATAGCACTCTTTGTTTTCGTGAATCTTACCACCGTCATGTTTTTGGGAGCTAAAGCACTTGATACAATCTGGGGAACTGGTGACGGAAGCTTGTTATTGATTGCAATGCTTGGACTAGCGATTATTGCGGCCGCATATTCTTTGTATGGCGGACTTTCTGCAGTAGCATGGACTGATGTTGTTCAAGTTGCACTCTTGGTGCTTGGTGGGTTGGTAACAACCATTATTGCGCTAGATCATGTTACGCCCGAAGGGGGGATTATTAATGGTTTAGGTCATATTTATGATTCTGCAGGGGATAAATTTCATATGATACTAGACCGATCTAACCCTGAGTTCCAAAATCTTCCTGGAATAGCTGTTCTTATAGGTGGATTATGGGTTGCTAACTTATACTATTGGGGGTTTAACCAATATATCATTCAGCGTACATTGGCGGCAAAAACACTAAAAGAATCTCAAAAAGGAATTGTTTTTGCCGCTTTCTTAAAGCTTATTATACCTTTTATTGTCGTTATTCCGGGAATAATAGCCTATGTTTTATTCACTCAACCTGCAGGTACTACAGAAATACCGGGAGTGGTTGATGCTTTTACAAAACCGAATGGAACTCTGGATAATGATAATGCATATCCGTGGCTTATTAGTGTGTTTGTCACTCCGGGCTTTAAAGGATTAGTAGTTGCCGCTTTGGCAGCGGCTATTGTTTCTTCACTTGCTTCGATGCTCAATTCTATAGCCACAATTTTTACAATGGACATCTACAAGCCATATTTTGATAAAAATGCCTCAGATAAACGAACTGTAAATGTGGGCCGAATCTCGGCGGGTGTTGCACTTGTAATTGCTGTTGTTATTGCTCCGCAGCTAAATGATGTTGGGCAGGTATTTCAGTACATTCAGGAATATACCGGATTAGTAAGTCCAGGTATATTGGCAGTTTTTATAATGGGACTTTTTTGGAAGAAGACGACTACAAAAGGTGCTATCTATGGCGTGTTGTCATCAATTGCGGTTGCTCTGTTGTTGAAAATACCAGCTATAGGTTTACCATTTATGGATCAAATGTCTTACACATTAATTATTACTATAGTAATAATTGCCGGTGTTAGTTTAACGACGAATCCAAATGATGATGATGAAAAGGCTATTCATCTCACTTCCGAAACTTTTAAAACGAGCACAAGTTTTAATATTGGTGCTTATGCTGTATTAATCATCACGGCCGTATTGTACGCTGTATTCTGGTAAAAAAATGATTTTATGAATAGAATTCACCAAATGTTACTACGTATCAAACTTTCAAAACCCTATTCAGCTTCTTCAAATGCACTAGCAATCTGTTTGTTAGTTACTCTCTTATCGTGTAGCAACCATTATAATTCCGACGGTGATCTAGCAAACAGTTCTGCAATCGATGGAAATTCTCTATCAGATTTAGATGATGCTTCAATATCCACCCTGATCAACGAACCATTAACTTTGGATAACAAGCCAAATATAGTACCTGAAGGAATGGTATTTGTGCCAGGAGGTACTACAACTATTGGCTCAGATTCTGGGATGCCCAGTGAGCAGCCAGAATTTAAAGTGGTTGTAGAGCCCTTTTTTATGGATAGTCATCCAGTTACGGTTGGTGACTTTCGAAATTTTGTCGAAGATACAGGTTATGTTACTTTTTCTGATAGTATTGGCGATGGTGTTGTGTTCGACTTTGAAAATGCCTCCTGGATAATTAAAGATGGGGTGAACTGGGAGTATCCATTGGGAGTGGATTATGGCAAAGCCCCGGATGATCACCCAGTAACATTACTAACGTATAATGATGCTATCAATTATTTATCATGGGCGGGTAAACGATTGCCAACGGAAATTGAATGGGAGCATGCCGCTCGTGGCTTAACCAATCGTAATGATCGCTATGCATGGGGTAACTCACTTAAAGAGAATGGTGAGTTTATGACGAATACGTGGAATGGTACATTTCCAACATCAAACAACGTGGAAGATGGACATTTGACGACAGCTCCAGTTGGTGTTTATGCTAAAAACGATCTTGGTCTATCCGATATGGGGGGCAACGTCTGGGAATGGACGTCAAGTTGGTTCCGCTCTTACGAGAATAGAAACAAACCGTATACTATCACGCAGGATAGTGAAAAAGTACTTCGGGGAGGCTCATTTATGTGTCATTCATCATATTGTCACGGCTACCGTGTTTCTGCCAGAAGTAATACACCACCTGATAATAATATGTTCCACGTAGGGTTTCGCGGAGTAAAATCTATCGATTTGAATTGACTATTTGGAAATAAAATCTAGTCACCTATCTTTTATTGTATTGGTTCTAAGTGATATCGATAAATGTCGGAATTAATAATAGCGTTCAGATACAGATTAACCTGTTGCACTGCTCATAGATAAATTTCATGATTAAAGACAAAAAAAATGATGACGGGATTGTTACCCAAAAAGAAGTTGCTGAAGCTCTAGGACTATCAATCATGACCGTTTCTAGGGCGTTAAATAATCGTTCGAACGTAAATCCTAAAACCAAAAAACGGATACAGGAAGTAGCCGAAAAAATGGGTTACATGCCCAATGATGTTGCAAAAAGTCTTGTATCAAAAAGAACAAACACGATTGGTGTGGTAATACCGGAGATTGGCCACGCATTTTTTCCTGAAGTAGTGCGAGGAATCGATGAGGTATTAGGTGATGCACACTACCAAATCTTTTTGACTAACTCTTCCGAAAATTTTGAAAAAGAAAAACAATCGATTAAAGCACTGCGTGCTAAACGAGTTGATGGACTTCTAGTGTCAACGAGCATCAAATCGACAGATTATTCTTTTTTTGAAAATCTAAAAAATGGTGGAGTTAAAATAGTTTTTTTTGATCGCTGTATTCACGATTTGGGAATAAGTTGTGTAGGGGTTAATGACAGAGTGGCATCTCGGCATATAACCGAACATCTGATTAAAAACGGGTACAAAAAAATTGCCTATCTCAGTGGACCGCCAGAAGTTACGATTGGTCGCGAACGTCTTGCAGGTTTTCGAGATGCGTTAGAAAACGCGGGTATAGAATTGAATGAAAAAAGAATTATTGAATCCGGGTTGACCGAAAGTGACGGTAGAGAAGCAATGCAGAAATTGTTGGCATTGCCTAAAGAGGATCAGCCAGATGCTGTTGCTACTGTAAACGACCCATCAGCATTGGGAGCAATTGAGGCTATTAAAAAAGCCGGACTATCAATCCCAGATGACATTGCCATAGTTGGTTTTACAAACGAGGTTCGGGCCAGCATTATTGATCCACCTCTTACGACCATCAATCAACCGGCTTATGATATAGGCAAAAAGGCTGCTGAAAAACTAATCCGTACAATTGAGGATGAAAACGAACCGATTGAAAATGTGGAATTGATAGCAAACCTTGTGATAAGAAAATCATGTGGCAATAAGGACGAATAATATTGGAACCCTGATTTTAGTATAAGGTATATTTTTTTGCGATATTATGTTATCGATAACAATTTCTGTTTATAGAACAGTTTACAAGAAATAGTCAATAAGAAGATGCTAACAAACGGAAGAAAAATAACTTCATGACTTATTATCAGATATCATAAGTATGGTAACAAACGTAGCAAAAGTATTATCGGGATATGAGAAGTCTTTTAAGGGTAACCCAACTTTAATTTATTCGCCTGGTAGGATAAACCTTATTGGTGAACATACTGACTATAACATGGGGTTTGTACTTCCCGCATCGATAGATAAGGCAATAATATTGGCTATGAGTCCTAACTCAGAAGGTGTTATCCGCTTGCATTCTACCGATATGGAACCGGAGTATTATGAGACGAAAATCTCAGATAGTTATGAAAAAACCGGTATCGATTGGGCTGATTACATCATTGGCGTCATAGAAGAACTGCAGAACGACGGATTCTGTGTGAACGGGTTCGATTGTTCATTTGGTGGAGATGTTCCCATAGGTGCGGGATTATCATCGTCAGCAGCACTGGAAGGGGGGATAGTATTTGGACTATCAGATTTGTTTGACTTTTCATTGAGCCGACTCGATATGGCGAAGATAACTCAAAGGGCAGAAAATAATTTTGTGGGTGTGCAATGTGGTATTATGGATCAATTTGCCAGTCTCCATGGAAAGTATGGTAAACTAATAAAGCTGGATACACGATCATTGGAGTTTGACTATGTGCCATTTATTTGGGATGACGTGAAGGTTCTGCTTTGCGATACCACTGTTCGTAGAACCCTTGCAGGATCCGAATATAACATCAGAAGAGATCAGTGCGAAACCGGTGTTAGTATTATCAAAGAACACTACCCTGGTATTGAAAGTTTGAGAGATGTTACCCAGGATATGCTGTCAGAGTTTGAGGACAAAATGGACAGCACGGTTTTTGCCCGATGTGATTATGTTTTAAATGAGAATCAACGTGTGAATGATGCTTGTGAAGCTTTACTGAATCATGATTTGCAAGCATTTGGAGGCTTGATGTACCAATCACACCATGGGTTACAATACAACTACGAAGTAAGCTGTAAAGAGCTCGATATCTTAGTGGATTCTACGAAAGAATTGAGTGGTATTCTAGGTGCTAGAATGATGGGAGGAGGCTTTGGCGGGTGTACAATCAATTTAGTTAAGACAGAATATGTTGATGAGTCAATTAAACATATCAAGCAATATTATCATGACAGAATGGGGGACGACCCAAAGTTTCATCTGGTAAGTATCAGTGAAGGTACTCATACTTTTGAAATGTGATTTCGTCGGTGCTGAGCAGTATCTGTCTAATAAATACTCGATCGAGCTCAACATCTTTAAACCAGCACAAACAATTTATTTCATTATGTCGCAGCCCAATATTGGCCTATTTAATCAACCGCATAGGCGGTTGAATTTGCTAACGAACGAATGGATACAGGTATCACCGCATCGTACCAAACGTCCATGGCAGGGAAAGCAGGAGGAATCTCAACTGAACAATCGCCCAAAATTCGACAATTCTTGTTACTTGTGTCCCGGAAACTCGAGAGCGGGTGGTGAGAAAGTAAATCCCGACTACACTTCCACATATGTTTTTGACAATGATTTTAGCGCCCTTTTACCAGACACACCATTGAAATATTACAACCAGGATGATATTCTCGTCAGCCGATCGGAGCGGGGTATCTGTAAGGTGATTTGTTTTTCTCCACGCCACGATCTTACCCTCCCGGAAATGGACGCTGCAAGCATTCGGAATGTTGTAGATATCTGGGCTGAGCAATACGAGATGCTTGGCTCAATTCCCTGGGTAAATTATGTGCAAATTTTTGAAAACAAGGGAACCATCATGGGATGTAGTAACCCACACCCTCATGGTCAAATTTGGGCTCAGGAAACGATACCAGAAGAACCGGCAAAAGAATTACTCACTCAGCAGCAATACTATAAGGCACATGGTACAACGCTGCTGTCAGATTATCTCAAAAAAGAACAAGTCGGTAAGGAGCGGGTGGTGACTGAAAATGAGCATTATGTGGCACTAGTCCCGTTTTGGGCTTTTTGGCCTTACGAAACTATGGTGGTTTCAAGGCGACCATTTGCAGGATTTCATGATATGACAAATGAAGAAAAGTATGGTTTAGCTGATATCATCAAAAAAGTTACCACACGGTACGACAATCTGTTTCAAGTTTCATTTCCATATTCTGCTGGGTTCCATCCGGCTCCTACCGATGGTAAAGACCATGATGAGTGGCACTTCCATATGCATTTTTACCCTCCACTACTTCGATCCGCTACGGTGAAAAAATTTAGTGTTGGATATGAAATGTTGGCCAACGAACAGCGTGATATTACAGCGGAATACGCAGCAGAAATACTTAGAAATTTACCAGAAGTACATTACAAAAACTCTTGATACTTGAACCGCTGCTGATGGCGGTTTTTGGTCACGATGCTTGCTAACTAACAATTTTTCATTTTACACGGACTGATTTTCTCTTCACTCACCACAAATAATTGGATATGCTTAAATCAATATCACTGCTTTTTGTTTTTCTTTTCGCAGTCAACCACTTGGTATATGGATTTCAACAGGTGGATCAGCCACGTAAACCGAATGTGATTGTAATTCTTACCGATGACCAAGGCTATGCAGATGTTGGATTTCATGGTAGCAGTGATATATCAACACCAAATATCGATCGTATTGCAGAAAACGGTATTATTTTTTCTCAAGGGTATGTAACGCACCCTGTCTGTGGACCAAGCAGAGCATCTATATTGACTGGGCGCCATCAAGATCGCTTCGGAGCCAGCAGAAATCCTCTGTTTGCACCTAATGATTCTACGATGGGATTACCTATTTCTGAACAAAATATGGCAGAAGCACTCTCAGAAGCTGATTATGAGAGTTCTTTTATGGGGAAATGGCATCTGGGTGCGCATTGGGACATGTATCCGCTACAGCAGGGGTTTGATGAGTTCTTTGGGTTTCTTTCCGGGGGGCATCGGTATTTTCCTGAAGAGTGGACCTTAAATGATAACTCGGAAGCCGACAACCAGTGGGATGGATACCGAACGCGAATAATGAGAAATAATGGCTGGATTGACGAAAACGAATACATTACTGATGCTCTTTCCCGCGAAGCTGAATCATTTATCAGCCGACAGTCAGCTGAAGATCCCTTCTTTTTATTTATGAGCTATAATGCTCCGCATACACCAATGCAGGCAACCAAAAAATATCTTGATCGATTTCCAAATATCAGCAATGCCACCAGAAAAACCTACGCAGCGATGATGAGTGCTGTTGATGATGGTGTAGGTAATATTTTAGATATACTTGAAGAGAAAAATTTATCCGATAATACAATTATTTTCTTCTTGTCAGATAATGGAGGTGCTAATAATAATGGGTCGGATAACTCACCATTGAGAGGCAGCAAATCCAGTTTCTTTGAGGGGGGATTACGTGTTCCGTTTGTCGTGTCGTGGCCGGCAGTTTTACCAGCCGGGCAAACTTACAAAAACCCGGTAAGTTCAATGGATATCATGGCAACAGCCCTGGCCCAAGCCGGTGTACAACCAATGAATCCTTTAGACGGCGTAAATTTGATACCTTATTTAACCGGGCAAAATTCAGAAGTACCACATGAGACTCTGTTTTGGCGAAATTTCGACAAAAATATTTACACTGTTCGCCATGGCAATCTGAAACTAATTAATGACGATGGCACAATATCCTTGTTTGATATTGAGAAGACCCCCAGCGAACCTAACGGTAGTAAAATATCTTTTAATGATGACGATCACGGGTATCTACTCGATTTAATCGAAAGCTGGAAGTCAGAAATCGTAGATCCGGTGTATCTGGGCCTGCTCCAAAATGCGCAGTACAATCAACTTAATCCTGACCGGTTTGATATACCCAGTCCGTATGACGCTGATTATACATCAATAGACACTCCAAATGGATATGAGCTGGTTTGGCATCAGGAGTTTAATAATGGAAGTGGTCCTGATGGACAGTACTGGAGTTTTGAAAACGGATTTGTTCGTAACAGGGAGCTTCAATGGTACCAGCCTGAAAATGTGTCGATCAGTAATGGAGTGTTGGAGTTTGAGGGAAGGCGAGAGGTGATTGAGAATTCTGACTATGACCCCGATAGCAATGATTGGCGTCAAAACCGGAAACAAGCAAACTATACGTCAGCCAGCATAAATACGCGAGATAAATTCACTTATAAATATGGAATAATGGAGGTTCGCGCTAGAATTGATACGAGTTTAGGATCGTGGCCTGCAATATGGACCCTGGGAACTGACCGACGATGGCCTGACCGTGGAGAAGTTGATTTGATGGAGTTTTATCGTAAGGATGGGGTACCGAGTATTTTGGCAAATGCCGCTTGGCGAAATCAAAATACGGGAAATATAATCTGGGATGGATCAAATTATCCGATTGATCACTTCATTGAAAGAATGCCGGATTTTCCCGAGCGTTTTCATCTCTGGAGAATGGAATGGGATGAAAATCACATCAAATTGTTTCTTAACGATGAGCTACTAAATACAATAAATTTGGAGGAAGCCACATATAATGATGGCTTCAATCCATTCAGACAACCCCATTACATCCTGTTAAATCTAGCATTGGGATCGAATGGCGGCAATCCAACAAATACAGACTTTCCTTTATCCTATGAAGTGGATTATGTGAGAGTGTTCCAAAAAAAAAATCGGACAACGAGTTGGATCCAGCCGACCTCATTGATGTTGATGGAAATGGATACAGCACCGTAGAACTTGGCGACAGAATTTGGATGGCTGAGAATCTTAGGACATCTCGCTTTAGAAACGGTGATACCATACCATTGATAGGGACCGGGACAGATTCTGAATCTGCCTGGTCTGAAACGACAAACCCGGCTCGCACCATTTTCCGAGGTGATACAGATAACATCAGACGATTTGGATATCTATACAACTACCATACGGTTTCTGATAACCGAGGTGTTTGCCCTGAAGGTTGGCGTGTCCCGGACGAAAATGACTGGAAAGCGTTGGAACAAGAGGCTGGTATGCCTTCCATTGATCTCAATCGTATAGGTTGGTCCGGAGCAGCCGAGAACGCAGGTGGAAAGCTAAAATCAACTCAGCCTGAAGATTGGGATTCTCCAAATGAAGGAGCCACTGACGAACTTGGCTTTAAATGGGTTGCAGGTAGTACAAGGTATGCATACGGAGCGTTCGAAAATGCAAATTCACTGAAGGTATTTGGAGGGCTTTGGTCAGCCAGTGAATCAGATCAAGAGTATGCGTATCGACGACTTGCACGATTTAATCGTAGCGATATTCGCAGAAACGCTGTTCCAAAAAATTCGGGATTGTCAATCCGTTGTGTAACAGATTTTACGGTCAGCTCAGAGAAAACAAACGAAATTCCTACACAATTAAAACTAGAACAAAATTATCCAAATCCATTTAACCCAAGCACTAGTATAACAATTAAGCTTGCATCTATCGATCGTGTAAAATTATCGATATTTGATGTTTTAGGTAGGGAAGTGGCAATCATAGCTGATAAAAGAATGGGGCCGGGTAGCCATACCTTTACATTAAATACATCGTCTTGGGCATCTGGTGTATATATTTATCGACTCGAAACTCGTGCTGGCGTTATATCTAAGCAGATGACGTTGACAAAATAGAAACCATGAACCAGCTAACTTATTACCTGATATGATATATCTGATGACGCTGTTCTACATCTCAATTGGGCTTCTTTCACTGCAACCATTTGAGGATGACAAACATCTGTTCATTCTTTCGGGACAATCAAACATGGTTCGTCTTGATCCTGACGACAGCTTTATACCTGTTTTGGTCGATCATTTTGGGAGAGATAACATCATTGTGGTTAAATACGCGATGGGTTCTCAACCCATTAGCCGCTGGTATAACGATTGGGTTTCCACCGATGGCACCATACCTGACTTACGGGGTGATTTGTATGGAGAATTAATGAAAAATGTAGCTCACGAGATTGCAGGTCAGACTATTTCATCGGTAACTTTTATATGGGTACAGGGTGAAAGGGATGCCAGGATTAAAGAAGGTGAGGTGTACAAGCAAAGTCTTCGTGGATTGATCGATCAATTGAAAAGTGATTTAAAAAAAGAAGATTTAAACACTGTTATCGCACGTTTAAACGACTTTGATATGGAAGACGAGAGATGGCCACACTGGACATTGATTCGGACTGTTCAAAAAGAGATAGCTGAAAATGATGCATCCATTGAGTTGGTAAATACCGATGATCTAAACAGTGGTTTTAATGCCAATGGCGATAAGGTTATCGATGATTTACACTATACTGTTGAGGGATATATGAAATTGGGTGAACGCTGTGCAAAAGCAGCTATAAATCTTATTGATGGTATAGACTAATTGGGATTTATACGCCGAATGGGCTGGTTTCTCATTAAATCCTCATGGATATCTATGGTAACTTGCTGCCATCTTGTATTTTCGTTCCACCAGGGATCTACAGTATTTTTTTCCCAATTTTTGAGAGCTGTCTTCATTTTTTCAAATTGAGCCGAGTATTGATTTTTTAAATCATCGGTTTCGTATGGATCGTTTTCTAAGTCGTACAATACATATCCATAATCATCGAGACGAATCAGTTTCCACTTACCGTCTCTGACTGCGGCTGCCGTCTCTTTCCGGAAAAAGAGCTGATCGTGCGGAGAACGGTCTTGTTCATTTACCATAAACGGAATAAGACTAGTTCCATCCAAAGCCAAATCCTGAGGTTTTTCAATACCTGCTGCATTCAGAAATGTTGGGAATAGATCAAGTGAAGAGGATAAGCCATTAAAGCGCTGACCACCCCGGATTTTTTCCGGCCAATGCACCATAAATGGTACTCGCAATCCACCTTCGAACTTGTTGCCTTTAAACCCTTTAAGTGGAGCATTTTCTGAATCATTTTCCGGACTCCCCCCATTGTCGCTTAGAAATACAATAAGTGTATTATCCAATTCGCCAATATTATCCAGATGATCCACTACTTTTCCTATAGCTCTGTCCATTGCATACACCATGGCTGCGTATTCAGGACGATCGGAGTTTGAAAATAGGGCCATATCACTTTTTAAAGCGTGCATCGGCGCATGAGGAGCTGCAAGAGACAGGAATAAAAAGAATGGTTCAATAGCTTCGTCAATAAATGACACGGCTTCATCTGCCTGGGTATCAGTTAAATATTCACCTTTAAAAGGAGTATGATTTCTGTTAGTGTAAATTGCCTTGTAATTTTCAGGTGAATAACCTTCAGGAAAATAACTTCTGTGTCCGCCAAGAAAACCCCAAAAATGATCAAACCCACGGCTATTGGGATGATAATTATAGTTGTAACCAAGATGCCACTTTCCATTTATTCCAGTGCGATAGCCATTCTCTTGAAGAACATCTGCCATTGTAATCATTGTGGTATCCGTTCCTAACTCTGGTGGGGGTATATTTGCTTCATGTCCGAAAAATTGTTGGTACTTTCCGGTGATGAGACCAGCACGGGAAGGACTACATACAGAAGCTGTCACATAGGCGTTTGTAAAGATCACACCATTTTTGGCGAGATTATCCAAATTTGGTGTTTTTAACTCAGTAGAGCCCTGAAATCCGAGATCATTGTATCCCAGATCATCCGCCAAAATGAGAAGTATATTCGGTTTGCTGGGTTGTTCTTCTTCTGTAGCGGAACAGGCAGCCCCAAAAACCAAAGTAATAATAAAAACTAGTAGAAATAGTGTGCGATTGATGCTCATTGCGGTCTCGAGTTAAAAACTAAAACAGACAATTGTGAAGTGATAAGCAAGCTAAGTTTAGCAAATAACCTTAAAATGTTATCGATAACATTTTAAGGTTTACGCCCTTATTTTACAACAAGCACAAAAAGAAAAGCAGTAATAAAAAAATATTTGACCATAACCATTAAATGGTCGGAGGTTCGTTCATGGGTTTAGCCATGAACGTGATAAATTGTTTGTTTATAAGTAATGATATCGTTAACATTTTACTAATTACTTAAGCAATATCAATAGAACAATTTCCTGCAAAGAACTAACACTCTATGCCTGATGCGCCTTCGATATTACAAAACGGCCCCAATGCAAGTAGTTTTATAACGACTTTGGATGGGGAGAGCACAGCACTCATAAAACTGAAAAATCAGAATGGTATTTCAGTAGCACTAACAAATTATGGCGCACGTATCGTAAGCATCAAAATGCCCGACAAAAGCGGTAATATCGCTGATATAGTTTTGGGCTATGATTCTATTGACAAATATCTGAGTTCAAAAAATCCATATTTTGGGGCAACAATCGGGAGATTTGCGAATCGAATTGCGAAGGGTCATATTCAGATAAATAACCAAAGTTATCAGCTGGATGTAAATGCACCGCCCCATCATCTACATGGCGGGGCGGATGGATTTCATAGTAGAATCTGGAGTCTGCAATCAGAATCATCCAGTGAAGCTGTAATGAACTTAAACTCACATGCTGGTGATTCGGGATATCCGGGTAACTTGAATATCAAGGTAACATATGATTTAAACAATGAAAATGAACTCTCGATTCAATACGAAGCTATATCGGATGCCAGTACAGTGATAAATCTAACCAACCACGCTTATTTCAATTTAAACGGTGCTGGATCTGGGTCTGTTGGGGACCATCTTGTCTATATCGATGCCGATCAGTTTACGCCAGTTAATCAGCATCTGATACCCATAGGCTTGCCAAGCGAAGTTAAAAATACCCCGTTCGACTTCACGGTTGAAAAACGGATTGACCAACACTGGGACAATAACGAATATGAGCAGATTTACTTTGCCGAAGGGTTTGATCATAATTATGTGTTGAACAAAAACGGTAGCAACCAGCTAAAACTTGCAGCTAAAGTAACAGATCCGTTATCGGGAAGAGTTCTGGAAGTTGAGACTACCGAACCAGGGTTACAGTTCTACACGGCTAATGCTATGAACAGTAAAGATGTAGGACGAGAGGGCAAGCCATACTTCGCAAGGTCAGCTTTTTGTTTGGAAACCCAGCACTTCCCTGATTCACCTAATCATGACTCATTTCCTTCTGTTATTTTAGAAGCGGGTGAGACATATAAAAGTACTACGATATATAGATTTAAATATCAGTAGAAAAAGTTACCCTTAAACCAGCAATCAAGCAGTTACAATTGCAATATAGAAAAACAATGATGACATATTATAGCCCTGACGTATGTAAACTTATTAAAGCGTTAAATTTCTTTGTTATTTTGCTATTTGTCTCACCCGTACTATTCGCTCAAGAACGGCCTGAATGGGATAATGTTGATGTACTGCAGGAAAATAGAGAGCCATCTCACACCTCCATGATGGTTTATCCTAATCAAGAGCAGGCGAGTACATTTGACCGCACGGAATCTGACTGGTTTAAATCTCTTAATGGTGAGTGGAAGTTCAAGTGGTCAAAAAATCCGGACAGCAGACCCAAAGACTTTTATAATACATCATATAATAACTCTGAATGGGGTACTATTGAAGTACCGTCAAATTGGGAAATAGAAGGCTATGGAGTACCTATTTATACTAATATAAGGTATCCATTCGATATTGAAGAGCTGAAAGCGCCGTACAAGGACAACCCGGTTGGATCGTATCGCACAAGCTTTGAACTGAACGACGATTGGCGAGATCGACCCGTATTTCTGGGGTTTGATGGTGTAGCTTCTGCTTTTTACGTATGGGTGAATGGAAACTATGTGGGGTACAGTCAGGGTAACCGGGTTCTATCCGAATTCAACATCTCGGATTACCTCCACTCTGGTACCAATGAAATCGCTGTTGAAGTATATAAATGGAGTGATGGCGCTTATTTGGAGGATCAGGATTATTGGAGATTGGGTGGGATCTACAGAGATGTATACTTGTGGTCTACCCCCAAAACACATTTAAGAGATTTTAAAATTACTTCTGCACTGACCGCTGATTACAGGACCGGTGTTTTTGGGTTTGAAGGCGAATTAGTTCGGTATGATGACGGCGGTGATGAAACTGCAACAGTTGTGTTGGAGCTGATTGATCAAGCCGGTAATACAGTTTTTGATACACAAAAACGCGTAAATCTGACGTCGGATTCGCAAATCTTTGAATTCGACTCTATAGATATACCTGATGTACAGAGCTGGAATGCTGAATCACCCTATCTTTATGATTTATATATCACGTTAAAAGAAAATGACCAGTTGTTATCAGTAATACCCAAAAAAGTGGGCTTTCGGGTTGTAGAAATAGAGAATGGAAGACTTTTGGTTAACGGAGTGGCTGTAAAACTAAGAGGTGTAAACAGGCATGAACACCATCCTGAAACAGGTCATTATGTATCAGAAGAAGACATGATGAACGATATCAGGCTAATGAAACGTCATAATGTGAATGCGGTCAGAACGGCACATTATCCTAATCATCCACTTTGGTACGACCTGATGGATAAATATGGGTTTTATGTTATTGATGAAGGTAATATTGAAACTCACGAGTTTGGGACAAATCAAGAAAATGAGCTTGCAAAAAATCCCGCCTGGAAGCATGCATTTATTGATCGTGTATCACGGATGATTTCAAGAGATCGAAACCATCCATCTATAATCATGTGGTCTCTGGGAAATGAGTCTGGCGATGGGCCAAACATAACAGCTGTTTATAACTATGTAAAAGAAACGGACCCAAGCCGGCCTTATCACTATGAAGGTACAACGTCGTGGGCAGGATTGTTTAACGCTGATGTTTGGTCATTTATGTATGCGACCCCCGAACGTGTTGCCAGCTTTATAGACGAGAAACCCGATGTGCCGCTGATTTTATGCGAGTACACCCACGCCATGGGAAATAGTAACGGACATCTTGCTGCCTACTGGGATCAAATCTACGATGACAATAATTTTCAGGGTGCATTTGTCTGGGATTGGATGGATCAGGGACTATTTGAGGACGTTCCTGATGCATTTAAAGATAATAGTGATTCAGATACATTTATCGCATATGGCGGATATTATGAGAATGAATTTGGAATCCAGAATGATGGTAATTTTAACATGAATGGCGTGGTAGCTGCTGATATGACACCACGGCCCGGATTAAATGCATTAAAATACTATCATCAATTTGTGCATGTAGAGGCTGAGAACCTTCGAGAAGGAGACATCAGGATTACCAACCGTTATGACTTTTCAACACTGGATGACAAACTTACCGGTCGCTGGGAGCTACTCGAAAATGGAAGAGTAATTGATGAAGGTGAAATTCATGAACTGGACATTGATGCCTATGAAGAAAGGTCGCTTAAACTGCCATATACTCGAAATAACTTTGCGGAAGGTTCAGAGTACCACTTGAATGTAATATTTGAATTGAAGGAATCAACATTTTATGCGCCTGAAGGGTATGAACTTGCTTGGGAGCAGTTTTTACTACCTGTTTCAGGATATGATGGTTTAGCTCAACCCGATACAAATGGAGATCTTCAGCCGAGTTTAAATGGAAATCATTTTATTGTGGCAGGTGATGATTTTCATGTCGTATTCAATCGATTATTTGGCCGGATGGAATCCTATCACGTTGATGGGGAGCAAGTCATTTTAGGAGGTCCAATGCCGGATTTTTGGAGAGCCGTCACCGACAACGATCGTGCGGCTTTGCGATCGGGTGAGTATAGTGATATGATGGTATGGCGGGGTGCACATCACGGAATTGTTCGCTCATTTCTTGTGAATGGTGAACGAGTAAACCCCAACAATTTTAACCGTGTAGATCCAATGGATAAGGTTACTGTGGATATTCAAACAGAGCACCCGGCTGTAAATGCAACTGTTACAACGTTCTATGAGATTTTTCCAAACGGAAGTATTGATGTTACTACCGACTATGAACCGGCAAACGAGACATCTGCATTTAGACTTATACCAAGATTTGGAAATCAGCTGGAATTAAGTCCTGGTTTTGAATTAATGGAATGGTTTGGAAGAGGACCGTATCCGACTTACGTCGATCGAAAAACTGAAAGAGTTGGTGTATATCGGTCAACGGTATCAGATGAATGGGTTGAATACTCCAAGCCAATGGAAAATGGAAATAAGGTAGATGTTCGCTGGATTGAATTTACAAATGATCATGGCAAAGGCATACGATTTACTGCAGATTCGCTCATCAGTGCATCTGCCACCCAATATCACCGTGATGACATGGAGCGCAGTAGGTACACCTGGCAAATGGATAAACGTAAGTCCGTATTTGTCAACATAGATTACCGCCAGATGGGTGTAGGTGGAATAAATAGCTGGAGTCCACGAGCACTGCCTGAACCTGGTTTCAGGGTATTAAACAGACCCATCAAATATACATACCGAATCACACCCGTTCATCCAACCAAATAGTCATTTTAACTCAGTAATAATATTTATGAAATTAATAGTTCTTCATTCGTTAATCTTATTTCGGTTTCACCCCAGATCACTGTTATTGGTAATTCTTGGCATGTTTGGTGGCTTAGTAGCAGGATGCTCCGCTAATCAAGAATATAGTGACGTTATGGAAACACCAAACGTAATTATTATCTACGCTGACGACGTAGCGTATAACGATCTTGGTGTGTATGGAACTGATTTGATTCCTACACCTAACTTAGATCAAATGGCTAACACTGGCATGATGATGACAGATGCATACGCAACTGCTTCCACCTGTACTCCAAGCAGATATTCATTACTTACCGGTCAGTATGCGTTCAGAAATCAGCGCGCACAGATACTAGATGGGGATGCTCCATTATTGATTGATCCGGACATGACCGTTCTGCCAGACTTATTTAAAGAGGCTGGATATACCACCTCAATTGTAGGTAAATGGCATCTCGGTTTAGGTAATGGTGACACAGATTGGAATGGAGAGGTAGCCCCGGGTCCGTTGGAGTTAGGATTCGACGAATCGTTTATTGTACCTACAACGGTAGATCGAGTCCCAACGGTTTATTTGAGCGGTCATACTGTGGAGGGCTTGTCGCCTGATGATGAACCACTTCAGGTAAGCTACGAACGTAACTTTGAAGGAGAGCCCACTGGCATTTCCAATCCCGAGATGTTGATATATCCAGCTGATAGACAGCATGCAGGCTCCATTGAAAACGGTGTGAGTAGAATAGGCTGGCAGAAAGGAGGGGAGTCTGCCATGTGGGACGATGAGGAAATGACACAGAGGTTTGTAGATCTCGGCGGAGAGTTTATCCGGGCAAATAAGGATAACCCTTTCTTTTTATTCTTACCTATGCACCAAAATCATGTGCCCAGGGTTCCTAATGAACGCTTTGTGGGAACGTCTCAAACTGGATTGAGAGGCGATCATGTCGTTGAATTGGACTGGGCTGTGGGTGAGATATTTGCTGTTCTTGATGAGCTTGGTATACGTGAGGAAACATTGGTAATTTTTTCCAGTGATAATGGGCCTATCTATGATGATGGATATAAAGATGGAGCCATTGAAGATGCAAATGGCCACAAGGCTAACGGACCACTCAGAGGCGGTAAATATACAGCCTATGAGGGTGGAACTCGTTTACCATTTATAGTCAACTGGAAAGGTGTTGTCCCTGAAGGAAAGCGATCGGCTGCAGCCTTCAGTCAGGTCGATTTAATGGCTTCGCTGGCAGGATTAATTGGGGTAGAACTTCCCGATAGTGATCGTATGGACAGTATAAACAACTTGGATACAATGTTGGGTAAATCTGAAAAAAGCAGGCCATATGTTCTTCAACAGGGAGCTGGCCAGGATTATTATGGTTTTCGAATGGGAGAGTGGAAACTAATTCCCGCTACAACTCCACCACCATTTGCTGACATGAAGCATAATTCCAGAGAGAATCCAATAAGTACGCCCATGCCGGAAAAAGATACGGACTACCTGTTTAATTTAGATCAGGATCCGGGAGAAACAACAAATCTGGCTGGACAATACCCTGAGAAAGTTGAAGAGATGAAAGCCATACTCGAGCGAATCAAGCAATTGGATGATAAAACCATCATTTCTGAAATGAATATTGAGTAGAGGTTTGTGATGAAGTAGCTGTCACTGTGTAGTTGATAATATGTAATCGGGCAATTAAAGGCATCTTCTATACTCGATAAGCAAATTACTATCTGAGTTCAGATACTATATCAACCTGAATAAGGTGAATGTATTTTTTCCAGCTGTAAAAAATGAACTGTTTTGTTTGACCTTCTATAAAATGAAAAACAGCTTCAAAGAGCTTTTAGATAGTCCTGTTTACTTGCGAAAAATATATACAAAATGAGTGAGATGTGCGCCAGGTACAATTATTGACCTAATACTCAGCTTGAGTTTAAAATCTGATCTGCTACTCACAATCCATTAGCCTGCTTGAATTTCGAGCTAAAGGTTTTGGTAGCATATTAGAGCGTCAATACCGCAAAAGAATCGGTAACATGCACTCACAGTTATTAATAAAAACTGCATCTGAAGAAATGATCAAAGACCTAATTATCGTAGATAGTAAATTTATCCAGATAGGGGGATAGTTTTCCTTGAACGGGACTGAATGTCAGTTGATTAGTGCCTGCATCCAGTTCAATTTCAATAGTGACTGTGCGGCTACAAGTTTCAAAACAGAAACCGGGTGTACTAAAACTTGTTTCGATTATGGGTTCTTCCTGATTTACTATTACTTCCAACTGGCTTTCAGCTTTTGAAAAATAGGTGATTTCTAAATCATAGGTTCCTGCAGTTTCAATATGAACATCTGTAATTTTAAGCTCACGGTCACTGTCACCAGCTTTAAGACCGTCCATAAAAACTATACCCGTACCTGATTTATTAGAGCATGCTAATGCCATGGATGTTACACCAGCATTCGTCAGGTCAGCATCTTCGGCTTGCATCGAAAATAGTAACTCACCTCCATTACCACCATTATTATCCTCATCATCAGAGCCATTATACCATGAATCATCACCAGGACCCGGGTCTAAATTCGGGGAATGATTTGCATAAAACCGACCTAATTCTGTGAGTTCATCATTTTCATCGAGCAGCACTGAATTACCGAGTACCTTCCCATTTGGTTTGCCATTAAACCAAGAATACCGATACACAAAGGGAAGTTTACCCATCTGGGGCAGAACCGTCTTCATAAAATCAAGAACCTGTTCTTTTGAGTATCTTTTATCCGCAAGAGAGTTAGCTTGCCAATCGGCAACTGCAAATTCAGTAATCCAAATAGGACGTTAATACAGATAATAGATTTTTCGTAACATTCGGATGAAATTATCTGTATTTGGAGGACCGTAACAGTGAATTGCGATGTAGTCAACGCGTAGATTTTTCTCCACTACTTGTTTCATAAAGTTACCCATCCAGGCTCTATTCCAATTTGCCTGAGCAGGGCTGACCAATGGTATATTCAAAGCTTCAAGTTTCGGCCATAAATCTACTGCTTGCTGAACGGTCATACTTGCTTGGTCTTCTCTGTCAGATTCGTAAAAGCCCAAAACCTAGTTTATGTCACCTGAATCAGCTAAATCTTTAATGTAATTGATCTGTTTATCATTGTTAATTGTCCATTTTCCCCAAAACATCGGAACAAACTCTACACCTGCAGGGCGTGTTGGTTGCATTTTCAGCCCCCATGAATAATGCCAGTGTGCCTGCAGTCTACTGATTCGTGTAGACCAGGTTTTATTTTTGTACGCCATTGCAGCACCTTTTTCTCTAAAGCAACCTCTTCAGTTTGGTACAGTTCATTATCAGTCTCATTATTGCCAGTAGCGTTCTCTTTACAGCCGTTAAATAAAAGACCTATAAAAATCGATAGATATATATTTCATTTTTTCTTGGTATTAATACCCATTTAGAGGGCTTTACAAACCCTGCTCTTCGCTTAGGTACGGGGTTATAAAGGTTATTTAAAGTTTAACAAAAATTTGGTGATATCTGTGTCGTGCTTATAGGATGAGCGTATCACGCCTCGTATGACGGCATTGTCATTGAATTTCCCATACTTCCACACTTGCTGCGCGTGGGATACGTAATTCACCGATAATGACATTAAAATAAGTTTTTAAGCAGCCATTATTTTTCAGTCCATCAGGATCTATTCTCTTCATAAGGCTCCTTTTGGATCGATAATTACAATTATACCAGTTTTAAAAACCCCTCAACTGGAAGCCAGTTGAAGGGTTTTGCAGGAGTTTAAGCCGGACTATTCAAAATTAAATTACTGACACATTTTACTTCATTAGGGTCATTTTTTTGGTAATTGTCGTTGAACCGGATTTTAAGCGATACATGTATATGCCGCTTGAAAGGTTTGATGCATCAAATGCAATCGTGTGTTCACCAGCCGTTCGTCGCCCATCCACAAGTACAGCCACTTCCTGTCCAATCATATTGTGTATGCTAAGAGTTATATTAGAAGCCTCTGGCAGGGTAAAACTGATGCTTGTTGATGGGTTAAATGGATTTGGATAGTTTTGACTGAGCTGAATCTTTTTGGGTTGTTCCATGTCTGATTCATTACTGGTGGCGGTTTCGGCCTCCACCAACGTAATATTGTCGATACCAACTCTTCCTGGAGAATCGGCCCATTTGTTAAATCTGATCTCTACCGACCCGTCTTCGGGTGCAACAAAGTCTATAGTCGCAGAAATTGAATCGGCTTTGTGTACATTAGTCTCAGCTATTTTTTCATTGTTAGAAGTATCAAATACTCTTGCATAGAGATAAATCCAGTCCCAAGCCAAAAAACCTTCAAAACTCAGGGTATATTCCTGCCCGGCTTCAAGTTCAACCACCTGCGAAATGATATCACCAGTACCCCAGTTTTTGTAAGCCGAATACGCTCCGTCAATAAGTTGGGATGGATCACCCATGTCATCCGCACCTTGAACTAATGCATTATCGGCATGCACTTCCCAACCGGTAAAATCGCCGGTTTCGAAATCACCATTTTCAATTAATGAGGCTTTGGTGGATTCATTTTTTAAAAATGTGTAAGAGGGCTGAAGAATATCTATGGAATTTGATTCCAAATCTGCATCGGTTTCAGCGTATGAAATGGATTCAACATTGTTGAAAGTCTTTACTTTCAGGTTTTCTGAAAACCAAACTCTGTCACCATTTGACTCCGTATGATAAACGTTTTCATCAATGTCGGTATATGTGTCGTGAGCAGATAGTGATTGGTTTATTGCTATGCTTAAAAATAAACAAATAGTAAGGCTAAATAAGGTTTTAAAGTAAGTGTTAGTCATATCAGGTCGATTGTGTTAACGTTAACATATATATAGTAATTAAATAAAATTATATCTGCAAAATTTTAAAAAATGCTGACCAAATTAGATTGAGACAACAAAGTTTCAACTGAAAAATAAAGCTGAGGTTGAGAAAGGGTGCTGCTATTTTATATGAAATTAGTAATAATGATTTAAAAGGAAACAGAAGAAGATTAGGCTATTTATAACAAAATATTAGAGCGTTGTTTTTTAGTTTGCGAGACACCACTCAGATTGCCACACATCTATATAAGTATCCTGTTGTTTGGAACTTTTCCTTGATAAGGAATAGTGTGATATGTATATCACTGACCTAAAGATTTCCAGCAGAAATCGAACCGTCAATAGATAGCTTGAATACACCGAAATTGACGATGTCTTTTGTTCCTCAGGAGTTTTACCTAGAAGTGGTTTGATGATGGTAGGTACCTAGGTGATTGTCTCTTTGAGTCGTGTGATCATAGTAATAGATAATATGAAGGTTGAATTGAAGTGATGACTGTTTCGAGAGCACGTAGGCGACCTTAATGGAGAGTGTAAAATTAATTGAATCAGGCCGATGGTTTTTGGCTGATTGACCGTAATGATCTTAGTTAGTGCTCCGTCTAAAAAACGAATTGATTCCGTTTTATAAAAAACTGGTTCATGTTAAACATGGTGATCTTAGCGATGCACCAATTATATTGATCAATCGCGTACATACAGGGTAAAAACCGTCAAAAAATGGCTGGGACTGTTTTCAGCGCTCCTATGGCATCATGTCGACCGTTCATTACTCTTAGCTCTCCGTGAGTTACAAGTACTGGATTATTCATCTCACTGCTCAAGGGTATATATTATTTATAAATCGAATTTAGATTCAAGTGTTTCACTTCCGGATGATTCTATTCGGGCTCATGATTCCCTTAGCTTGTGTTTTTATGTCGACGTATACTCAGCAACATGTCCAATGCTAGCGAGTCGTCTAGGAAAAACAGCACGTAAGCTTCCGGTTGAGGTTCACTCATCAGAGTTGAGAATCTACTTCTATTTGCATCTGAGGGCACTTTTAGAGTTGGTCGTTCTTGAAATGAGTTTACTGTGGCAAAGAATAGAAAGGTGGCAATATGTAAGCAAGAGAGGACTGATAGGATATAGTCGATTGATAAGTGATTTAACTACTTACCAAAAATTGAATACTTTGAATCTTTAACAAGACCTGTCGCAAGAGCAGAGACATCTTTCAAATAGTTAAGGACAGAAAAATCCCTGAGAGTGTCACTCTCAGGGTTATAAAAAGAAAAGAATTGTTTTTAAGTGGATTAATAAAAACACGTGTTTAGCTATGAAATGGAAGAAGGCGATTGGACATAATTTTCAATAAACCGAGCTTATCAATAAAGATATTACATCAATGCACGACTCATAAGATTACTGGAATGTGCGCCATCTAACGTAGCTGAGGCAACATTTGGTTTAGCCGATATATGATCTGTTATGAGCAACATAACTGACGAAGATCCACAAAAATGCTGACACCCATTACTGTATCTGGCATTGTTGATGCTTAAAGAAATTTGGTGACACCTGTAGGTTCCGGTACCAAAAGACATTGGCACCGGGATTGCCCTCAGGTCTTTAAACGACTTATGAGAATTGACAAGACACTAATTACTGTAGATGGCAAACTTATCCAAATATGGCGATTGTTCACCTTGAACTGGGCTGAATATCAGTTCATTTGTCCCAGCTTCTAGTTCAATTTGAATTGTGACTGTGCTGCTACTTGTTTCAAAACAGAATCCGGGAGTATCAAATCCTGTTTCGACGATCGGGTCTTGTTGGTTTACTATCACTTCTATTTGGGTATCTGCCTTTGCAAAATAGGTGATTTCTAAATCATACGTTCCTGCAGTTTCGATATCAATATCCGATATCTTCAGCTCACGATCACCTTCACCTTCTTCAAGTCCTTGCATAAAAATTATACCTGTACCTGATTTATTGGAGCATCCTGCTGCCATGGCTGTGACGCCAGCATTCGTCAGGTTAGCATCTTCAGCTTCAATCGAAAACAAAAGGTCACCTTGATTACCATCACCATCACCATCACCATCACCATCACCGTTATCATCAGAACCACTATGCCATGAATCATCACCAGGCCCGGCATCTAAATTAGGGGTGTGATTTGCATAAAACTGCCCCAGTTCTGTTAGTTCATCATTTTCATCAAACAGCACAGAATTACCAAGTACCCTTCCATTAGGGTTGCCATTATACCACGAATATCGATATACAAATGGTAGTTTATCCATCTGAGGTAGCACTGTCTTCATAAAATCAAGAACCTGTTCTTTAGAGTAGCGATTATCTGCAAGAGAATTTGCCTGCCAATCAGCTACAGCAAATTCAGTGATCCAAATAGGACGCTCATAAAGGTCGTATACATTTCTTAACATTTTAATGAAGTTACCCGCATTCGGTGCCCCATACCAGTGTATTGCGACGTAGTCAACGCGAAGATTATTCTCTTCTACCTGATTCATAAAATTCTTCATCCATTCTCTGTCCCAATTTGCCGGAGCAGGGCTAACCAATGGAATATCCAAGGCTTCAAGTCTCGGCCACAACTCTATAGCCTCCTGAACAGTCATATCCGCCTGGTCCTCTCTGTCGGGTTCGTTAAAGCCTAAAACGTAGTTGATATCCCCTGCATCAACCAAACCTTCGATGTAATCGATATTATTGTCGTTTGGTGACCATTGCCCCCAGAACATGGGAACATATTCCACACCTGTAGGGCGGGTGGGCTGCAGTTCCAGGCCCCACGAATAATGCCAGTGTGCCTGCAGTCTACTGATTCGTGTAGACCAGGTTTCATTTTTATAGGTAAATGCTACACCTTTCTTATCATAGGTTGTTTCTTCAACTTGATTGGGTTCATCAATAGGGTCAAAATTTCCAATAACGTTATCTTTACAGCCAATAAATAGCAGACTTACAATAATAAACAGATAAATATACTTCATAATAAATTGGTTTTGATTACCACTCTGGGTGTTGTACTAAATTAGGATTTACATCCAACTCACTTTGCGGTATGGGAAACACTTCTGATTTGCGTCCCTGATATACAGGATTGAATGGGCCAACAGGATCGGTAGCAGCTCGGTTAAACGCCTCTTCCATGACTCCCCACCGTTTCAAATCCATAAATCGTAACCCCTCCATTGCGAGTTCAACCCGACGTTCATGGCGCACAATCTCTATCATTTCAGGTTGGGTTACGGTTCCCTCAACGAATTCAACACTTGGCATACCAACACGAGCCCGAACTTCATTCACAAGGGCAGATGCACCAGGCACGTCTCCAGTTTCAGCAAGGGCTTCAGCTTTCATCAATAAAACGTCTGCATAGCGAATAACGTAAAAGTCCTGAGACCCGGCAGAAAATGATCTGACACCCTCTTCATCGGACTCATTTTTTCTGAGATACTTTTTAGTTGCAAAACCAGTAGGGCCTTTAGCAACAGGGGGGACACCATAGAATCGATTGATATCTTCAAGAAAAACATCACCTTCAAAAAAGATGGTCGCGTTAGCTCTTGGATCTCTCTGCTCTGCTGGAAGTGCACTTACATCATTTACAGGCTGACCGTTAATATCGTGATATGAATTCACGAGATTAGGCATGGGGCGGATATCTACTTTCGGAGTGCCCAGGAATGTAGCCGAGAAGGTTTCACCATTATTAAAACCAAGTTCTCTTTTAAATCGCACCGAAAATATAATTTCGGGTGACGTTTCGTGTTCAGGTGTAAAAAGTTCGGCATAATTGGGGTGCAGAGAATAGCCAAGTCCCATTACTTCGTTGCTTAAATCAATGACACCGTTAACCCCGTCAAAGTTACCGTTGTAAAGTTGAACTCTGGCAAAAAGTGCAAGTGCGGCACCTCGCGTCGCATATCCGTAAAGCTCATCAGGGTGGCGATCCGGAAGGTTTTCAGATGCGAATATCAAATCTTCAACTACCTGAACGGTTATTTCTTCATAAGAATTTTTTGGAACGTAAGAGTCTGCAATAGTCTGCGGTTCTGTGATTAGTGGTGCATCTTCGAAAAAGACTGCCAGATTAAAATTAAACAACGCTCTTAAAAAATACGCCTGACCCAGGTATTCGGCTACCTGTTCCGAAGTGAGGCCCCCGCCTTCAACCTGCTCAAGTTTTTGGATAACCAGATTAACTCTTGATATGCCTCGATAGAGATCATTCCAGTGGGATAACACAGGATTGGATGCAGGAGTAAGGTTACCTTCCATGAATATTCCGGGACCCTCCCATTTATATTGGTTGAAAGCGTTATCACCAATGGCATCATATCCGGGGTATCCCTGAAAACCATTTAAATTACCGCCATACATCGTATTTGACTGAAGAACAGAATAGACGCCATTTAAAGCCAAATTTACATCGTTGGCACTTGTAAATGGCTGATCTCCTGCTGGTTGTGTTAATGATGCGGTGCTTAAAAAATCTTCGGTGCAACTTGCAAACACCAGCATCGATGCTAAAATTATTCCAAGTATTCTCATCGTCTTACAGTTTAAGGTTAATTCCAAGTGTGATGGTTTTATAGAGTGGGGCCTGGCGATTACTTTGGCTGCCCGTTGCTCCTTCTGGATCAAAATATTCTAATCCGGTGAATGTAAAGATGTTTTGCGCACCCATAAATACACGCAACTGATTCACATTAAACTTTCTAGTTAGGTTGCTGTCCAATGTGTATCCAACTTCCAGATTTTTAAGTCTCAGATATGAGGCATCCTGCATATAAAATGATGAGACAACTTCATTATTCTGTCCGCCGACACGAGGTAGATTGTTACTTGGATTTTCGGGTGTCCATCGACCCGTCCAATATTCCAGTACGTTACTGCGATTGTCTGGCACTGGCAGATTACCATTGCCCATTAGTAATCTATCTACACCGGACACACCCTGAAAGAGAACATTAATATCAAACCCGGCAAATTCGGCTGACGCATTGAAATTTATCAGCCAGTTCGGATTGGGATTGCCAATAACCGTACGATCAAAATTATCGATAATCCCATCGGGTTCTCCATCCGGACCAGATAAATCTGCATATCGAATATCACCAGGACCAGAGTTTCCATTAAAATGTATCGGTGCACTCGCCACGTCTGCAAAATCCTGGAAAATTCCTATTGCCCGGTAGCCGTAATAAGCTCTGAATGGCTCACCAATTCGGATGATTGATGTGTTGGTTATGGTTTCCTCGCCTCCATCACCAAGGCCTGTTACTTCACTTCGGGTTAAAAATTTCGTGAGATTGGTTCCGAAGCTATAGCTTACATTTTTAAACATGCCTCTGTAATTAAGGCTCATTTCAATCCCTTCGTTGACCATGCTGGCAGCATTTTCAGCGACCAGTGAAGTAACGCCCAGTGTATTAGGAATAGGGAAGTTTGCGTAGAGAATGTCTTTACTGTCTCTTCTAAAATAATCGGCAACTATCTCAAGCTGATTATTGAACATGGTTAAATCAACTCCAAGGTCGATTTGCTCGGTTTCCTCCCAACGAATGCCTGGATTACCCAATCGGGTAATGCTTGCACCAAGATATGGCGAATTGCCCAGGTAGTAATCCTGATTGTAGCTTAACAGTGTTTGAAAGCCATATCGGTCTATGCGATCGTTTCCTGTAATTCCCCAGCTAACTCTAACCTTAAGGTTATTGATGTTATCAGTTAAATTGAGGAATTCCTCTTCTGATATTCTCCAGCCTAATGATCCAGAAGGGAAATAGCCATATCTATTTCGATCACCAAACCGGCTGGAACCGTCAATTCGGTAGTTAAATTCGGCCAGGTATTTCTCTTTAAAATTATAGTTGATGCGTGTAAAGACCGACTGGTAGGTATCTTCATTTGAACCTCCTGTTGCAAAGTCTTCAGTTGCACCAGCATTGAATTCACGAAACTGATCGGAAGCAAACCCAGTGGCAGTTGCTCCAAACCCATCGTTTCGGGCATAGGAAACTGAATGTCCTAGCAACGTGCTGATAGAGTTATTTTCATTTAAATCGGTTTGATACCGTAGAATGTTTTCATTGATCAGTGTGTAGTTAAAAGCAGATGAATTTTCCAGACGGTTGAGATCACTGTTAATAACCAAACGGCCTTGCCAATCATTTTGTAGCTGTGTTGGGACGAAATCAGACACATTATTGCTAATGATGTTTGCGCTTCCGCTTGTTTCAAATGTAAGTCCATCTAAAATTTTAAGCGTTACACCCATTCGGGTACTAACGTTGATGTTATCCTGTATGTAGTCGCCTAGATACCCTCGTCTAAGAGGATTTTGAGTCAACAGCGAGGGATTATCATTGGTATATGCACCATCCACAACGCCATATTCACCATTGCTATAAAATAGTGGGATGGTAGGTGCCGTTCGTTGAAAGGAATAAATAATTCCATTGTCGCCATTAAAAGCCCCTTGACCACCTGTTGGTCCTTCATTTTTTCGCCAAAATGCGTTAGTAACACTGCTGACAGTTAGCCAATCTTTCACATCTGAATTTATGTTGAATCCAAAGTTAAATCGCTCACTTTTAAACTTGCTCCGAATAATGGCATCCTGCTGTAAAAAACCAGCCGAAACTCTGTAGGTCGTTCGCTGGTTACCGCCTCTGAACGAAATATTGTGTTTTGTGATGGGCGCCGATGTTAACACCTCTTCAGCCCAGTCTGTATTACCAAATTGGTCAGGTAGAGAATTGTTTCGAATAGCATCAATTTGCTCAGCAGTATATCTGGGATTGAACTGTGGCCCATCTTCATTTCTGAACTTTTCGTTCATTAACGTTGCGTACTCCAGTGACCCTAAAAACTCAGGAACAACTGTTGGGTTTTGGGTACCATAGTATCCATTATACTCAACCGTTAATTCTCCTGTGCGTCCTCGTTTAGTTTTAACTAGAATTACGCCATTTGCACCTCTGGCTCCATAAATGGCAAGTGAAGATGCATCTTTAAGAATGGTGATGCTTTCTATATCAGACGGTGCCAGGTTGTTGAATGCTGCCAGATCATCATATTGAATATTATCAATGACAATAAGTGGCGTTCTTGAGCCAAAAGTACCAACACCTCGTATAACAATGGAAGATCCATCTGCGCCCGGACTACCAGAAGTTTGAGTAAGCTGCACCCCTGAAAAGCGGCCATAAAGTAGCTGACCAGAGTTGGAAACGGGTTGGTTGACGGCTTCATCGAATGAAACGGTTTGAACTGAGCCTGTCAGATTCACCTTTTTTTGAGTACCGTATCCAACAACCACTACTTCGTCTAGTAGTGTCTCATCCGATTCTAAAACCACATCTATTTCAGTTTGATCAACAACGGTGATCTCGATTGGTATATGTCCTACAAATGAAAATACAAGGATTTCTCCTTCTCTGGCTGATATCGTGTATTCACCGTTAACATCAGTTTGGGTGCCACGGGTTGTCCCTTTAACCATAATCGTTGCGCCTATCAGGGTTTCCCCGGTTTCATCGGTAACAGTACCGGTGATTTCACGCTGTTGATCCTGCATGATACCAAATGCATGGGATTCCGAATTAAAAAAAAGAATAACACAGAAAAGGAGTAAAACTATTCTGGAGGAAAGGAAATTATCCGATATCGACATATGCTAGCCCTCTGAGAGATTTGGTAAGTTAGAGGAATTGTGTTTGAGTGGAGTCATTGCTGATACTTTATGTTAGCGTTAACAATTTATATTATCCAATATTCCTGTTTTATACAAGCGCTTCCAGTCGAAAATACGAATAAATTTAGCCCACAATTCTAAAGCACTCTGCCGGACAAGGATAGGACTAATTGAAGGTAAGTTGAACGGTCGAGACCCTCTAATTTTTATAATTATCACTTAGAGGATTGACTTCCCCACCAATTACTGTTTGGGCTGAATTCATTTGATAGAAAGCGAAGCCGCTGTTGTTCAAGTGTTTTGAGACGATTATCTCTCATCCATTGTAGGTAAAGCTGTTCTTTCTGTGGGTCGTATGCAGGATCTGGTTTGGGAAATAGTGCGGCAGTTTCTGTTAGGTGAGACATCAGTAAATTATATAGTTGCTGCCCCATGGTGGGATGCTTGTCAATTATATTGAGCCCTTCGGATGGATTTTCGGAGAGATTGTACAGCTCACTATCCTTCGTTTCATGATCATAGATTAGCTTCCAATTTCCTTTTCTGATAGCGCTGGATGGTCGTCCGTCTTGATTACTGTAGTGAGGGTAATGCCATATCAGACTGCGTTCAGAAATACTATTACCTTGAATCAGGGGCATTAAGCTCTTTCCATCAATATGCTGCTCTTCACGCAATTTTTGATTTGTGAGATCGAGAAGTGTGGGATAAATGTCTGTAGAAATTACTGGCGTGTCGATTATTTTACCGGCGTAGATTTGATTGGGAAGAGTAACAAAAAAGGGTACACGAATGCCTCCTTCAAAAGTTGATCCCTTACCTGCCCGCAGGGGCAAGTTGGTTGTAGAAAAATGATCTCCGGATGAGACCCCTCCGTGATCTGACGTAAACATAATGACAGTATTATCAAACAAATCAGCTTGCTTTAACTCTTCTATAAGATGTCCTATAGCTTCATCCATATGTTCAATGAGCCCAGCGTACACAGGATGATCCTGGACTACTCTAACAGGAATTCTGTCTCCCATAACAAAACCTGACTCTTCGATGCCCAAAGAATCGGCCTTGTTTCGATATTTTTGCCACTTCTCCCTACTACTTTGAAGCGGGCTGTGTACGGAGTAAAATGACAGATAAGCAAAGAATGGCTGATTATTTTGTTCGCTCCCATATTGATGTATGAAAGATACAGTCTCATCTGCAAGACGGAACGGTAATGATTCGCCAGAGGAGCGATTATCAAGCCTGGGATTTTGATAAGGATCAAAATATCCACCAATGGGACTCCCTTTTTCCCATGCCCCCACATTTATGTCAAAACCATGATCTTCTGGTGCCGAGCCCACACCACCAATGTGCCATTTGCCAGCGATAAAGGTCGTATATCCTGCATGTCTCATTGCTTCTGGCAAGGTAACGTGTGCGGTGTCAAGCACAGACAAATTTGGAGCAGGAAGCATTTTTGTGTGACGATTGTGTGATCTCCATGCTTCTCCGGTTAAAGCCCCAATCCAGTCAGTGATACCATGGCGTGATGGAAATTGCCCGGTTATGATACTTGCACGAGCAGGACTGCATACGGGGGAACTGGCATATGCGCTTGAAAATTGTACAGAATTTTTTGCTAATTCATCTATATTCGGCGTTTCATAAAATTCACTGCCGGTAAAGCTTAAATCATGATATCCCAAATCATCTGCAACAATCACTATCACATTCGGGTCTTGTTCTTTAAAGCCGGAACTACATGCCGTTACAAACCATAACAAGGAAATCAGGAAGGGGAGGAGTTTAGTCATTTGATGATTGAATTTCGAATGTAGTTGTAAAGTCATTTATGTAAAAGTGTGGTATGTGATTGGGCCTTTATCAGTAATATCTTTCAAAGTGAGATGGCATAATCGAAAGTGGAGTTGACCTATACATAAAGGGAAATTGAACTCTATAAATATTGAAGGATACTGAACACTGACCTTCAGGACTTTACGATTGATCTGTTGTACTTAAATACGAACCAGAATATAGCTTCAATAATCAAAACCTTTAACTGAAATGATCCACCACTTGTTTGATCATCTGTCATAATTGAGATCGCGTATCAAGTTCATCTGAAGATGATAGAGTGAATGTAGATATAAACGTAAAATAAGAGCAATGAAAAAAACCCTTCAACTGTGTATCAATTGAAGGGTTTCGCAGGTTTTTAGTTCGAATTATTCAAACAATGACATAATGTTGCTTCTTATTTAAGAAGAGTCATCTTTTTCATAATAGTCATTGAGCCGGATTTTAGACGGTACATATATACACCACTTGATAAACTAGATGCATCAAAAGCAATTGTATGTTCACCAGCTGTTCGTGGGCCATTCAGAAGTACAGCAACTTTCTGACCAAGCATATTATAAACACTCAATGTTACATCAGTAGCCTCCGGCAAGTTAAAGCTGATGCTTGTCGTCGGATTGAACGGATTTGGATAGTTTTGACTCAATCCAATCTCTTTTGGTTGTTCCAATCCTGATTCATTACTAGTTGCAGTTGCATCCTTAACCAATCGAATAGACATACCTGTTGCTTTAGGAACAGGGGAACGTCTAACGGATGAACTATCGAATCTAGCGAATCTTCGCCACGCACGATCTGTGTTTTCAGCAAAATCATCTGCCGACCATAAGGAGCTGAATCTTAATTTGGAGACTGGTGCTTCAAATGCGCCATACGCGTATCGCACACTTCCGCCAACCCACGAGAATTCTAATTCATTGGTAATTGACGTAGCTTCATTTGAATCCCAATGTACTACGTCGCTAGATTTAAGTTTACCTGCTACATTCTCTGCCGCTCCGGCCCAGCCGTTCCTGTCTAAATTGGATTCGGACATGCCTGCAGCAACTTCAAGTGCTTTCCAATCATCTTCATTAGGAACTCTCCAATCGTCCGATGCAATACCACGGCTGTCTGTAATCACAAAGTGGTTATATAAATATCCAAATGTTTCAATATTGGTAGAATCATTATTGAAAAATGTATACGCCGGTTGTGAGTTGTCTCTGGAATCTGTAGCCCAATCTGCATTGACTTCGATATATGGAATTGGGTCTCCGTTATTGAAAGATTTAACTCTGAGATTTTCAGTTAACCAAACTCTGTCTCCGATAGTAACCGTTTCATAAACGTTACCATCGATGTCAGTATATGTGTCTTGTGCTGCGAGCGGTGAATATATAAACGCTAATATGATAAGCCCTACAGCTAGGCTCGTTAAGTATTGTATGTAACTATGTTTCATGTTAAGCAGGTTATGTTATCGTTAACATTATATAGATAGACAATTAATTTTACATCTGCAAAAAATTTAAAAAATCGGTCTCTCTCAATTGGGCTTAGCCAACAAATATTAAACTGCAAGACACAATTTAGGTAGATAAAGGATGCTATCATTCTGTTCGTCTACACCTAGGAATAAATATCCAATCAAAGACGACTGCATTGGCAATCTTTCAGGTCTAACCTTCAAAGTAAAGGCTCATTATAAGTGTGTTTGCAGCCAGAGGACTTACCCGGCACTTCTCTTCGGTGCCTTTTTGGCTGGAGTTGGGTTGACGATGGTCGTTAAATGGAAGTGAAATAAATTGACTCAGAATCACAAAAGTACAATCTTGACCCAGTTTTTTTAAACTGCTTTTCTAGTGGAATAACCTGTATGTTTCTTTCTAAATGTGAGTTCAAGTAATAAGTACAGCACGGAATGAAAATATTACCGATCCGCGGCTAAACCTGGCACTCGAGGAATATGCACTGCACAATTTCGGTAAACATGAAGATTACCTGCTTTTTTATAACAATGAACCCTCAAAAATTATCGGAAGAAACCAAAACACGCTCGAGGAAATTAACGATGACTACATGAGGGAAAAGGGGATTCATGTGGTCCGGCGAATGTCGGTTGGAGGGACTGTTTATCGCGATTACGGGAATCTCAATTTAAGCATCATAACAAATTACAAAAAAGAGAATCTGCATAACTTTAAAAAGTTCACAAAACCGGTCATAAAGGTTCTGCAGGAAATGGGAGTAAATGCTGAAGAGAGTGGTTGGAATGATATCCTTGCTGAAGGGTGGAAAATATCAGGCAATGTACAGTTTTTTACAGGAAGACGGATGTTTAGTCACGGGACACTCCTGTTTAACAGCAATCTTGATGAAGTGAAACGTGCACTTAATGTGTAGATCAGTAAAATCAGTTCAAAGGGCCATAAATCTGCCAGAAGCCGGGTGGCCAATATCAGTGAATTCATCAAAAAGAGGATGGATATAGCTGGGTTCAGATCGCAGCTTCTTGAAGGGCTGACCCGTGAGAGTAGTCATTTTGAAACCTATCGTCTTACCGCAGATGAGTGGAGTGCCGTTCATAAATTTAAGGACGAAAAATACGGAAGCTGGAATTTGAATTATGGAAAATCACCCCAATTCAATATCCAGCGAAGCCTTCGATTCACGGCAGGTGAAATTGATTTGCGGCTTATGGTGGGAAAGGGGTACATCAAAAATTTTAAAATTTATGGCGATTTCTTTGGTGAAAAACAGGTTGGCGATATTGAATCAATATTAAAAAATGTGAAGTATGAGTTATCCATCCTTAAATCGGTACTGGAACCGGTTGATGTTACAGAGTATTTTTGGGAATATAGAAAACAAGAGTTTTTGATTCTTGTATATGGTGAGGATAAATAGTTACTCCCGCAGTAGAGATTTCTTATGAATGAACCAGTAAAAAAAGATATAACAGACGAGGAAGACGTTAAAACCCTGGAGTATTCTTTTTACGATAAAGTGCAGCAGGATGAACGGCTTGGATATATTTTCAATGACTATGCCGATGTAGACTGGGACCATCACCTGCCCCGGATGGTTAATTTTTGGTCGAATTTACTATTTCAATCCCGCCGGTACCACGGCCGGCCTTTCCGGCAGCATCTTCCGTTACCTATACAAAAAGATGATTTTG
>Ga0102931_1000076_pt1 | contig 41973 bp, 49 predicted proteins | sample SalPonR1_C_D1_MG_FD_79282 | JGI IMG/M metagenome (GOLD analysis project Ga0102931, IMG submission 79282) | Salt pond soil microbial communities from South San Francisco under conditions of wetland restoration - Salt Pond MetaG R1_C_D1_MG | ecosystem: Environmental > Aquatic > Marine > Intertidal... | reverse complement strand
CTTGAAATTTCTTTATGTTTTTATAACTCCTTAGTTGTTGTATTCTTCATAATCTCTTTGAATCTCTTTGAAGTTTTATATTCTATTTTAACAAACCATGGCATAAATAAAGGAAAGAAAAGACTTTTATTATCTAATAGTTTATAATCCCATACACAATCACAATTAAAATGATTAATAAGATTATCTAGCATATAACTATGAGTATTAAGATCATAATAATCTGATCCTAAAATTGCACTAATAAACCTATTTTTATTTTTATCGAATAGTATAGCTATTTCTTGCTTACTATTTACTATATAAAAATAATTTTTACTTTTTTGCTGTAAAGCTTTTTCTATTGCTAAAGATTTTGTAAATAACATAATCACACCTTGAAATAGATGTTATTTATTTTAAAGTGTTTTTTTATTCTTCTTATAGTAGAGATATTAGGTAATGTTTTTTTATTTTTCCAGTTCCACAGTGTAGTTCTTGATATACCTAATTGAGCTATAAGTTCTTTTTCATATCTCTTTAGTATTAAGTCGAATAACATTATAATACTCCTTTTTCTATCACTTCATTCTTATTTATTAAAGCTTTGCAAATTAAGCTGTCAAAGTCGGGTATTTTGTACTCTGAGGGAATAGAAACACACATTCTATACACTATACATCTTTCCTTTTGACCTATCCTATGTATTCTTTTAATAAGCTGTTTGTTTATCTCAACACTCCAATTAGCGTCATTCACGACCATAATACTAGAATTTACAAATGTGTGTCCGGTTGCTAGTGCTGATGTTCCTATAAGAACCTGTATATCACTTTTAATAAAGTCTTTCTTTGTTTGTTCTCTATTTCTACTTTGACCTGTAAACAAACCTACTTTGAACTCTTTAGAGAGTTCTAAGCTCAATAAATTACAAGATGCAATATGATCAGAGTAGACAATTATTTGTTTTTCTGGGTTCTCTTCCAATAGAGTTCTTATAAAGCTCACAGTTTGAACAGTTTTAAACTCAGCGTATAAGCTTTTTAAGCGCATGAAGTGTGGATCTTGTTCAAATTTCTCCAATGTTTTAGGATCTTCTACAACTTCACAAGCCTCATGATACATAATTTCAAGAGTTTTTAAATCTCTGCTCTTTAAATTTACAAATACTTGTTGCTGCAGCAGATCAGGAAGCTTGACTTCTTTAGCTTCAAATCTAACAAACTTGGGATATAACTTATATCTTATTTCTTTCTCCCTTTTTATGCCAACAAACTGTTTAACAGTTCTCCCCCGGAAATTCTTCTTTACTTGAAATGTGTAAAGATCACAAAATGCACTATAACTTTGATCACAGTTTTTCATAATCTTTAACATCAAGAAAGCAGTGTAAAAATCAAGAGCTTTACTCCCTATAGGAGTCCCAGAAAGAAGAAATACAAAAGGTGTGTGTTCACTATTTTTTAACAGCGTCTTTGTTCTTTTTGCTCCCGGATTCTTACAGTAATGAAACTCATCACAAATAAGAACATCGCAAACTTTTATTATTTCTTCATGCTTATTTAATATCTCATAATTTATGATGTTAACTTTTCTTGAACTGATTTGTTTTTTTCCACCATTTATGATATTTATTTGATCCTCATCAATATTAGTATGTTTAAGTATTTCTTGCTTCCAATTTTCTTTTAATGAAGCTGGGCATATCACAAGTAATGTAAGATCTTTAGTGCATTCGCTATCAAGATAGAGATAGCTTGCTAATGACATAACAGTTTTCCCATTTCCCATATCAGATGCATTATAACATCTTTTTGCTGCAATCATTTTCCTCACAGCTTTTTCTTGAAATGAGTACAATTTACATTTTAAGCTGATGTCTGACAAATCGTAAAAAGGTACATTATCTATTTCAGAAAATTTAACATCGGGGTAATCTTTGAAATAATTACTCCTATAAATCTTTCCTGATTCAAAATAAAAACCATACCTTTTTAAAATTTTAGGATCAAAGTCTTTACAAACAAGTCTTAATCTTTCACCTTCTTTAACTATAGGGAAGCCCATAAAAGAATCTAAAATATCAACTTCAAAGATCAAATCATTCGAGTACCAAACTTTCTTATCTCTATCAAATACATAACCTTGATCTTTAGCATAAGCTATATTACCCTTGAATGATAAGAAATATTTAGACTCAAATATATACATTTTTTTTACTCTCCTTTATCACAGTGTACACCAGCTAGAATATCAGTTACATGATCGTAAAGCACTTTTATCTTTTTTTCTCTTTTCAACACTTTTCTATAAAAAGAGTAAGTCATAATAACACATAAGATTAGACCCAACAAAGCTAAGAAAAAATTAAAAGAAAAAAATGCTTCTTTCATAAAAATAAATAAAGATATCATAAAGACACTGTTTAAAGACATCAAAATAAACATATTACTTAGAATAAAAACTTTCATATTCATAAAACCTCTCTAACTTTTTATATACGCACTAAGATTTCTTTTTCATGACTAAAGTAAGCCATAACATCACTTTTTTTAATTTCAATTTCAAATATTTCAGGTTCTTTATCAGTTTCAAAACGAGTTGAAAACCATTGAGCTAATTTCTGTTCAAGTGTGAAGGAATAACCTTTTTTGTTATTATGGGTACTAGAATAACCACGATACACTATGATTTTTTCGTTATCTTTAAAGAGATCTTCTAAAGTCTTCTTTTCATTTTTATTCATCGCTTCATATAAACTTAAACCTGACTCTTGAATATATACAAATATTTCTTCCCAAGTTTTCATATTTATATACTCAGAGTCAATCCATACACATTTGATCAATTTCAACAAATTTAATCCTGAAATTGATGTTTTCATTAAATTTAAATAGTCTGCCCTAAAAGGCTTTTCTATAAAAGAGACTGCTTTTTCATAATCTCTTTTATTTAAAGCATTGCCAACAATTGCCATCTTACGAACATATAACTTGTTTACTACATCAATATCACCAACAAGTAAAGTTGTCACAAACGGATGCTTGATCATATAAAGATCTTCGTCAATCTTATAGATGTAATCACGCAAATCTTGATTGAGTTTATGTAGAATTGCGTTTACTTTTAATGCTTCTGAGTAAGAGACTTTGTTGCAATGCTTATTCAATTTATCACCTCGGGTGCATTAGAAGTCATTATTTTATCAAAGTATTCTTTATCACCTAACATCATACTTAAACATTGTAGAAAGTCTGATTCTATTAAACAGTATTCAAGATAATTTAATGAGACCTTGAACTTGTTTTTATCAATGAAATTAAGCCTTTTACACTCTTCATTTTCACAAATCATGCATTTTTTCATTTTAAGTTTTTCCTTCCTTGACAATAAAGTTCTTTTAGAGTGCTCCCAAAATCGTCTTCCATTTTATTGATGTAAACTAGGTTCTTTGTTGGTTCTTCTTTTTCTTTGTAAATCTTTTTAAGTAATATGTATAAGTGCGCTATCTTTGTAAAAACAATATCAACATTTAATTCAGATCTTTGATATTCATATTTTTTAAACGGTTCGAGGTCAACAACACCTAAGGGATTAATAACATATTTATAAAGAACCTCAAAAGTGTTTTCTAACTCATTTTTTAAAAGTGTTATTTTTACATAAGATAGATCTTTACTATTAAAAGTTTTTTCTAACGCTAATGTAAAATTTAATAAAGTTCTTCTACAGATATTGAGTTCTGCATTATAATTCATTAATTTATTACTATTCATCTATTGGAAAGCCTTTCTATCTCATTTTTTAAAAGTTTTATTATTTCTTTTTGTTCTTTTATTATTTCTTTTTGCTCATAAGTTATTAATTTTAGGTTATTATTTTTAGCTCCTTTAGCTCCTTTAGATTCTTTAACTCGTAAACCGGTCAACCAACAACCTACAGTTCCTAATTTTACATTAACAGCCTCACTAACTTCCTTCATAGTTAAGTCTGTATTTTGATAAAGCTCTATAGCTTTAGCTTTAGCTTTAGCTTTATCTTGCCTTATAATCTTGTGAGAATTATGTACCCAGCGCCCAATTGTTGCATGTGGAATCTCGTATTTTTCAGAAAGTTGCCGGATAGATAAAGAGCTTGTTTTAAACTCTTCTTTTATCTCTTTAATTAGCTCTTTAGAATATCTTTTAGACATATTATAATAAGCCTTTCATTAGAATAGTTTAAAAAATTCAATAAATGCTTTATACATACCTATTTTGTATGTTGCTTGAATCTCCCAAAAAGGAACTTTGTTTTTAGGTTTTTTTAGCACTCGTTCCAAGTGCCCAATATAGTGATGATCCTCAATTTCATGGGAATCAATTAAAAAGCTGATATAAGCTCTTGTAGCTTGTACTATCTTTTTTTCGTAGTCTGTTTGAGCGTCTCCTAATATACAATACAGTCTGCAAGGATTAATATTATCAACAAGCTCAATATTATCAACAAGCTCAAGCGTTTTATCAACTAACAAATCGTTATAAAAATCGTAGCTTACGATTCTTTCAGGTAAATTTGTTACGTCGAGGCAGCTAGGTAACTCTTCTTTATATATAAGATCTAGAATAAAATCGATATAAGGATTACAATCATACTCTTCTATAGCAACCGTGTACCTTATGGTGTCTTCTTTTTGAGTGAAATAAGGTAGAGGTTCAATTGTCTCTTTAAAGTATTTAACAAAATTAAACAACTTTAAGTCAGTGTCACTAAGATTATAAAGATCTTCTACACTTATCTTATATGCTTCTAAGTAAGCTATGTATCTTGCAAGTACATCTAACTTGCTTATAGTTCTATATTCTAAGATGTTATTTATGTGTATCATTTCATTTTCACTTTCGTTCACATTTAATTAACAAAGCCTACTTTTATAATTTTATTCTATTAGTTCTTTTCCAGTCCATTTATAAGAAATGAAACCGTATTCATGTACAAAGTAATTATCATTCTTTCCATTTTTTATTAAAGGATCAAGAAATTCTATTACTTCTGGGAGGCTTTTAAAATATACATTTTCATAGACAATAACATCCTCTTTAGAGACTCGATACTCATAATTTAAGTTGTAGCTCCAAACTGCATTTCTTAACTCTTCTAAAGTACAAACTTTTTTTCCTTTAAATTTACAAATACCACTATTTAAATCAATAGTGTCGATGCTCCATATATCGCTTATTATCTCAATATCATCACCGGGCACAAGATCACCGTAAATATCGTAACCAAAAGCGTAAGACTTTGAGCCATTGTATCTACAACCACAAGTTATGAATGTTATAACGCCAAACAGTTGAATAATCTGTGTAGGAACTATTAAAAGATTAGAATCTTTAATCTCTGTTACTTCACTTGTTAATAAACTATTGATTAAATAATCATTAACAAGATCGTCTGCTCTATTAGCTAAAGATGGAAGTTCTTCCAGTTTTTTAATAAGCTTTTTTTTATTTTCTAGAGCTTTTGGTTCATTTATATTATATTCTTTCTTATAATATTCGCCCCAATCTTGATAACTACTAAAGTTTGTCATTTTTTTTTCTCCCTTTGCTAGTAATGTACCCACCAGTCGATTTGACCGTCAAAAAGAGTACCATCACTCATTTTAAAGTACGTAATTGAATCAAATTCCATTTCAGAGAAACTTTTACTCGCATCATAATCAATTACGAAAGCACTACTACAATCAAACTCTTCTGAAATATCAACTGCATCTAAAGAAAATATATCACTAACATCATAGTGCTCTTTTAATTCACTCAGAGAAAGTTCCTTACACTCCCACAAAACACCGTCTGGTTCTTCAATTCCTTCAAACTTAAGAAAGATCTTTTTTTGGACGGAAAATCTTTCTCTTCCTTCTAAAGGTGTGGCAGACTCATCTTTTTTATACTCTTCTATGAGTTCTTCAACAGTGCTATCACCGTCTAGGACAGCACTAGCATAATCACTTTCATTGATGCATAAAAAACTAATCATTCTTATCCTCCTTATTTAACTTTCTTGAAAAAAGTGAAGGCGCCCTTGCGATCATAATACTCATACTTTTCACTCTCTGTGAGGTCTTCCAATTCAATTGAAGGCTCTTCTTTACCTAGATCCCCCTCATCCCTTTCAAATTCTTCTAAAGAGGCATATGAGTAAACTACAGTATCAAAGTGTGTATAAATTCTTTCTGTCATCATTCTTTCTCCTTTTAAAACTTTTCTATGTGTGTGTGTTGTTATTTTTTTACTTTGTCCATTTTATAGTTCCATTTTCTTCGATTTTTTCTAAAGTTAACGCTTTCAGTCTTCGAGTCATAGGAACAATATAAACTGAACCTTGCTCGTCTTTATCCTGACAAGCTTTATAACCTAATAGACATGCTGCTTTACCGCATAAAGCTTGCATCCTCCACGACTTTTCAGAGGCTTCCTCTGCATCTTTAAAAAGACTCCAATAGTCAGGATCTTTAATAAGATAATAATGTGCTTCATCTGCAGTGCAGTTGAGCAAGTTTTTAATCTCATTAAGAACAGGTGCTATTTTCTCTAACTCTTGACACGATAAGAAATAAAACTGCTCACGTTCAATCACTTCATCATCACTTAATTTTAAAGTGTAATAAAACACTATATTACTTGAAGTCATAACATAGGGTTCCGATGAAAAGAATAGACAATCATCAAATAAAAGAGAGTTGTATATCTCTTTTATCTCATTTGGAGATGTGTGCCAAAGTTCCTTCCGGTTAAAGTTGTTTAAATTTGTGTTCATAAATTAAATTCCTTTGTTTAAGATTCCTTAACACCGTTCCCGGTACTTCTTATTTATATCCCAAGCATCGAGACAAGTCAAGTAAAAGTTAACAACTTTTTTAACCTTTCTTATAACTATGTGAAAATATGAACGTATTTATAAAAAAAAATATTGTGTGTTCATTATTATTGAACTGTATACCACTTTGAACTGATCAATAACTTACGAGTATCTTACGACCTAGGATCGGATCAGATCCCCAAGCTTTTGCTCTTTAGAATTTAACAATTTTCCTAATTTTATTTTTTCACGGTTTGAGAAAAAAATAGTTCAAATTAGTGCGATGTTTATTAATCTTAAACAAATAGAGGCTCTTTACCATATTTTTTACTGCAACCTGAGAACAGGCACTTACAAAAAAACTATGGTAAAACTATGGGAAGCCTTCCCATACTTTCCCATACTTTTCCCATACTTTTCCCATATCGTTTCCCATACTTTTAAGAGATAGAAAATAATAATAACAGATACTTACAAAAAACTATGGGAATATGGTAAGGAGTATGGGAAAAAGGGGAGAAAGAAGAAAAAAAGAGTGAATGAATAATAATAAAAAATGTTAAAAATAATTAAACAAGGAGTGTTAAATAATAATGAACACTAAGATCACTTAGCTGTAACCTACTGAAATTAGGTAGTAGAGAGTATATAGAATATATATATATATATGATATTATTATATATTTTATAATAAAATAAGTAAGGTGTGTGAAGCTGTAACCTACTGATATAACTACACTAATAGACCAATTGTTCCAAGTTGACAATTTATATTTTATATTTTTACAATACTCTCTTTCTGACTCTCGATATGTTTCTTTGTGGTAAGGAAGTCTTCCCATATTCCCATACTTTTTTTATAACTATCTAATATCATTATACTCATGCTCTTAAAACTATGGGAAAACTATGGGAAAACTATGGGAAAACTATGGGAAGCCTTACCATACTTTCCCATACTCTTTTTTTTCGATACACTTCAAATATTCATACAGCTTGAATTGAGGTGTAGAACTTGTTATATACATAGCCTAATTTATAGCCTAGGACGCTCATGATTAAACGAAAACACCCAAACCCTAGCATAGGTAGCCAAAACCAAGGTAAGACGCTTAGAATCCAGATTAAATAATTATATTACATTGTTCATTATTATTGTACAGCTATGAAACAATGTATCTTACCCTTTTCTTTCTTGACCACCTGGTCAATAAAAAGGTGCAATTTAAAAAAATTAGAAAAACATTTCATTTTAATATTGTTCAATAAAGTTTAACAAATATAGTTCACTTTTGATAACCGACATTATCAAAACTGAGATCTGGTAGTATTGTGTTGTTCCGTTTAATTTGTTATGTTTCTTTATTCCTTTGAAAAAATGATCTTAGAATTGTTTAACAATGATTTTTTTTATCCTCTCTCTTTATACAGGGAGGGGATTTTTAAGACACTTATTGACAACACCAACAAAGTGTAGTATTAGTGTGACTAGAAATTCTTTCCCAAAAAGGATTGTGTTATCTTGTGTGTAACATTAAAATAAAATTCCTTGCTGCTTACTGATCATAGTAAGTAGCATTTTTTTTTGTTTAGCATTTGACTTAGGTTAAAAGAGCTGTTAAAAACTATTGTGATAACAAATTTTGTTTTGTATGGTAGCTGTAAGTTTTATACAGCTACTTTTTTTTATATGTTATTTGACACAAGTTAAAAAAGCAGTTAAACTAAGCTCTATTAATATTAATAACATTAAAGGAGTTTGATCTATGGGAAGTTTAGCTAGCAATATTGATGATCATAAGCATTTCTATGAGTTATTTAATTATGGACTTCTTTTAATCAAAGTACGTGAAGAGAACAATCATAGCGTATTTTGTAGATTCAGGCGAAAGGGCACAAAAAAGTTAGGTTCTGGGAAACATTCATCTATTTCCTATTACATAGATCACTTTGATATTGTTTATCTGCCGTTACAAGCCTTTCGTGAAGAGGATAATCATGATAAAGTCTTTGCTCCTAAACTTGGTGATATCATTTTTTCTCCCAATGGTGACCATAAAAAACTAAAGAACAAAATAATATTGCACAATGGCGATTTTTTGATTAATATATTTGATAAAAATGTTACAGATAAACAACGTTTAAAAGTATTAAACAAGAAAGGACACAAGTTTTATGAAGCCGAAACAAAATTCTAAGCATGTTGAAAGAATGAAAAGAGCAAACAAGTTTCTTTTTGGTTCACTTGTTAGCTCTGATATCCCTTTGCTAGATCAATTCTTAGATCAATTAAGAACAGAGCAGAAAAATAATGTTAAGCGTAAAAAAAGGTGAATAATGTATAAAGAGGATATTATTTATGTTATAAAAAGAATCTTAGTATTATATTTATCTTTTATGCTAACATTATGTGTGTCGTTTATTTTATTTTACTGTATTAAGCATTTTATTAGTACAATATTTTAGGAGAAATAAAAATATGAAGCATGAGGCAGTTTATCATATTCCTAACTATGAATTAAGATTAAATCATGGGCATTGTTCTATTTATTGTAATAAAACAAAACAATATCTATGCTCTTTAAACTCACAAGATCTAGCTAATATAGCTAGTGTCTTCTTTTCCGAGTTTCCTAATAATAAAGGTAAATTCTTAGCAGATCTTAAACAAAATACTAATCATGTAGGTAGATGAGATGTTTCTATTATCATTTATCATATTTAGTATATCTCTTATAACATTTTATTTATTTAAATTGAGAAAACAAATTTTTAACATAGAGCATTATCATAGATGTGTTGATTGTGGCTCTAAGCCTATGTTAATATATATTATAAAGTTTGCTGAGAATACATATTATCTTGTTCGTTATTTACCCGAACACAAAGTTGATGACACTAATACATATTGTTTTGATTGCGGTAAGAGACAAGTTACTAGTATGCAGTGTTGCTACAATTTTTTAGAGAAAGTTGAGGCTAGGAAAGATTATTTAGAGACTAGGCAAAACTTTACTAGTGGTCACTCCGGTTGGTTTTTTAATCCATTGGAAGAGGAACAACACAGAAAAGAAGAAAGGGAAAGGTATTACTTATGAGTATTTGCAGTTTTTGTGATAAAGATAAAATTTATGTGATGGAATTTTCCGACACTAATAATATAAATAATAATATATGTTGTAGTTGTTTAGGTTTTCATGTGCATGCTATTGGAAAGTCTGCCGGCGAGTACTTAGAATTTAGAAAACATCAATCAAAAAAGTTGTTAAAAAAAGATAAAGATTACCAACATGCGTTAGAAAGCTTAGATAAATACTTAAACATTGTTGATAGTATGATACATAACAAAGAAGAAATAAAGAAACTGATAAAAGAACAAATTCCACAAGGAGAATAACAAATGAAAGAAGAACAATTTCACAAGCTATTAGAAGACTATAAACAATTTGTTTATTCTAAGTTAAACAAAGCTGAGGAAAGCGATCTACTAAGGCTCCCAAAAACAGAACATACTACACAAAAGAAAATCACTCTTGGTGTTCTTACCCATTTGCAAAGGCAAAGACTGTTTCTGCAAGGTGCTATGGGCTTTATTGATGAGATGGAAGAATTGCGAAGAGAAATTAATAAAGATGAAAATTCAGACGATGCTTATAAAGAACTTGGTGATGTTTTATTTTATTTAACTTGTATTGAATTGTCGGGTTTTTTGGAAGATCGTAATCCTTTATTCCATGGAATTGCTGTAGGTTCTTTGTCTTTATGCACTCCTTTAGCGATGATAGAGAAATTATTTGTTCTACTAGGATTATGCAAGAAACTTATATTTCAGACTCGATATGATTTGTATGAGGAAATTAGCTATAATATAGGCTCTATTATTATGACTATAGCCTATAATTATGATTGCAAAACACTTGAGGACTTGTATGAAATTTTTACCAAGGCTATTAATCTAAACATAGAAAAGCTTTCAAAGAGATACAAAAAAGACTTTTCTATTGGTGAGTCTATCAATAGAGTTGAATGATGAGTCTTGATTTTTTTACTAGTCGTTGTGATACCAATTCCAGTTACTCTAATTATTTTGAACCTATTAAAGATTAAGGAGCTTAAACATATGTTAGAAGTTTATATAGATCCGGGACAGAAAGGCGGTTACACAATATTTGATACTGATAAAAGACGCATAATCGAAACAGGTAAATTACAATTTAATTCTATTAAACAGTGTAACCCAGAATTAAAATTTATACCTGTTTTTGTTGGAAATGCAAAACTTGGAAAGAAAGAAGAGAAAGAAACTAAGAGCTTTATAGAGAATTATTACAACTTAAACTACTTTATTGAGATAAACCGACCCTATAAAGATAGTGCTACTACAGCTTTTGCACTGGGCTACAATTTTGCTACTCTCATTAAAACAGTACAAATATATCGCCCAAACTCATTGCTCTTCCTTGAGCCAAAAGACTGGCAAGATGATATGCGCTTTTTAGTCGGTGGAAGAACATCAAGAGATACAAAAGAGGAAGCTTTATCATTTGCTAAGAAGTTTCTTAGTGACGCTTTAGATCATGTAGCGATTCCTTCTGGGTATAAAAAATACCACGATGGTATTATTGATGCTATTGCTATGTGTGGTACAAGAAATTTTAAGAAAAATGATACAGGAAGTCATACTGAAGACAACGACTTTGATAACAACAATATTGATTTTTAACGTTTGGTGTATTATTCTTAAGATAGCAAATGCTTGTTTTAGGGGTAAAAAAAAAATGAGAAAAAATAATGATACCGAAAAGAAAAAAGAAGTAGTGAATAAAAAGATAAAAGTAGATCTTTATGGTCAAGCTAGCATACTACAAAATATCTTACTCGAGTACGATATAGAAGTACAAAAGAAAATTCTTCTTAAAGTATTATCTCAATATTATAATAGCTTATTAAAAGAAATTTGGTTGGGTAAAGTTCTTAATTTACCTAATTTAGCTACATTTTCATTAGTATATAGAAAGTCTCGTAAAGGATTTAACTACAGAAACAATAAAGAATTTAATTCTAGAGAAGGCTACTATAAAGTAGCTAGAGCACGGGGTAAATCTCACACTTTTGTCGATGATATTGAAGTGATATTGAAAAGAAAGGGTTTGTTGTGATTAGTGAATCCTTTGGTGAGAGGGAGCCAGAACCCAATAATGAGATAAACATTTGGGAAAGCGTTTTAAAAAAAGCGTGTTCTTGCAATGATGAGTTAAAGAATCTTATGATTGCTAGATCTAATTTTGGTGTTAAAAAATATGGAACGCCTTTACAAGCTTTCAACGGAAGAAATGCGTTGCAAGATGTTTTAGAAGAGGCTTTAGATTTAATTGCTTATTGTGAGCAAGTTTGTGTAGAAAATAAAGAGAAGAAAAGTATAATAAAGAACTCTGAAATATTACAAAGATTAGTATTGCAGTACCTTGATCTTTTAATTGGTGAGAGAATGATACATAGTTAAATGTTCTCTTTTAAAATAAAATGAGGGGTGCTATTGTGAGTGAACTTGATTATTGCAGAATGCAAGAAGAAGAAAGGGAAAGAAAAAAAGCAAAACTTAAAATACAAAAAAGAAAATTATCAGTAGATAAACTTTTGAAAAACTTAGATCTTCCTTCTGACATACCCAAGGAAGCTTTTCGGGAAGCCTTGAAAAAATGTAGCCATGGAACACATCCGACATTCGCATTTAATTCAGTTGGTCTTGGTGATGTTTACAATTCTTTAAAATCTGTTGCTGATGTTATGCCTGAAGCCTATGAAGCTTTCCTTTATAATATTATTATCTCATTCTACTACGATTCCATTGATCAAATAACTAACACTTTGTTTAAAATAGCAACAGACAAAAGCCAAGGATCTATAGCTATACAAGCTGCTAAAATGTTACTAGAATTTGAAGAGCATTTACATAACAGAGAATCACCAATCGTATTAAGGAGCTTAACATAATGTTTGATCAAGTGATTAAAGTAAATAAGAAAAGAGTAAAATTTCTACATAAAAGAATGCCTAAAAAGCCTAAAAATGTAAAATATCTTGTGTCTCATGGTACATCTTTTCATGATGCTGCAAAGCTTTGTGGGTACACTGAAGATGAATTGCCTGAGCTTAAAGAGTTACTAAGTGATCACTTATTAAGAACTGCTACAAGAGAACAATTAAGCTTAAATGCTTCTGAACTTGTTCTTAATAATAGAGTTCAAGATGAAGATATGATAATCAATATTGGTGTTGATGATGAAGGAATAGTACATCAAGATGTAAGCTTTAGTGAAGGTTTACAAGAATGCTTAGAAGAGGAAAAATATAGACCTGAAGAGATACAGGAGATCTATAACTCTGATGAAGATGAAGATTAAATATTATGAGTAATATTGATATCCGGCTACCTGAGTACAAGCATCAAATACAAAAGAAAATGACTGAGTTTGTGTTTTCAGAAAGTTCATGCCGTGAGATGTGGATCGCCTGCGGTACAAAAACAGGTAAGACTTTCGGTGGTGCTATAGCAATTCTACATGCATTGTTTCATCATACGCAGAGCATTAATCGTTGGGTAGCTCCCATTTACTCGCAAAGTAAAATTGGTTATCGCTATTGCTCTAAGTTTCTCCCCAAGGAGATTAAAGGGCGAGATGGTAAAAGAATCAAACTTCCTGTACAATCCTCCGAATCGCCCACTCCTTTGATTAGGCACACACAGAAAGATAGCCGGCTTGAGTTTTGGCACGCTAATGATCCTGAAAGTCTTGAGGGGGAAGGAACAAAGTTTAATGTTTTTGATGAAGCTGCGAAGTATAGAAATGGAGACGAAGTTTATTCGTCTGTAAAAACTACTTGCACTAAAACGCAAGGTAAAATTCTAGCTCTTAGTACCCCCTTGGGCAGATCAAATTGGTTTTATAAGAGATGGAAAAAAGCAAGAGAGATTATGCTGTATGAATTGAAGAATGGGCTTCCAATAACAGCAATTGCTTTACAGGCCCCTTCTTATATTAACCCAACTATTAGCGTTGAAGTATTCAAAGATATGTTTAAAAAGATGCCTTTGCGTTTATTTGAGCAGTATGTTGAAGCAAAGTTTTTAGATTTTTCTGGTATCTTTGAAAATATTATTCCTTGCACTGACTACTCTGAAATTGTGATAATTGGACTTGATGAAAGCTTCTTTTATCTACATTCTAGTAGTAAGATGAGAGATCGTGTAGTTATAGGCGTTGACTGGGGTAAAAAAACAGATTATACAGTGTTTACAGCAATAAGATGTCACGAAAGTGTTGCTAGGGTAGTGGGATTAATGAGATTTAGGAGAATATCTTATAAACATGCTATAACAAAGCTTAAGGAGTTTATTGATTGCTTTGATGAAGTTATGAGTTCTACACATGATCAGACCGGTGTAGGTGAGGCATTAGATGATCACATGGATGATATTGATATTTCAGGAGAAGTATTTACAAATGCTAATAAAAATGATTGGGTTAATAATTTAATTCTAGCATTTCAAGAAAAGAAAATATTAATTCCTGATTGCTTTATTTTGCGTGATGAGCTTGATGCTTATATTATGAAGATAACTTCCACAGGAAAATTTGCTTTTATGGCTGATCCTTTATCCGGGAAACATGATGATATGATTAGCTCACTACTTCTTACTTACAATAACTACCTAAACAGCGAACAACTTTATGAAGTAACTTCTATTGATACAACGCCTGAAACTCTTAATGTACTCGATCCTAGCCTCCCTTTTTTCGGTTATGATGATGATTATTAAAAGTGTTGTATCCTCTTTTCCTTTTTAACTTTCTGTTGTATACTTTATTCATTGAGTCACTTTTATTAATTAAAAAGAAAGGTATTAACATGACTTTTGATTTAAATTCTATACAGAAAAAGAAAGAAAAAGAGATCATTATTTTAAGTGTTGAAGATGAAGCGATCGATTGGGAGAATAGCGATTTTCCAGATGTATATAGTAGTGAAGAATCTGAAGATGAATTTGAAGGTATTGAAGCAAAAAAGAAGCATTATGCAAATACATTAGAAATTTCTAATATTGTCTTTTTTGATGGTAAGAAGCCTACTTGTTTTGTGTTTAAGAATCCTAAAATCATGGAAAATGCAAATGCAATTGAAGATCTTACTATCAACTCATTGGGTATTCTTAAGAAAAAGAAAGCTGAGTTTAGTCAGATCTCTTTAGGTGTGTGGAAGAAACTTTTTGTTGGCCATTTTGACGGCTTTCCTCACGAGTATAATAATGAGAATACTAGAACACTACTACAAAAGCCGTTCTCAAATGGTAATCTCAATAGCTCCTTTTTAGATACAATCTTTGAATTGGGCATACTTAAAGAGATTGCAGCATACATCACGAATCTAAAAAAAAGCTAGATAGTCAAAATGTAAAAGATCATTCTGCTTTTTTAGAGTGGTTTATTTCTTCAAATTTTGATAAAAATAAAAAGAGCTTTCCTAGACACCTCATTGAAGAACAATACGCACACAAAGATAATTCAGTTAAAAGAAAAGGGAAGCTTATTAATCCCTTCAATTCTTTGAACGATCAAAATAATGAAGAGCAAGAAGAAATATCAAAAAGCGATTTGATAAAAAAAGTTGAACAAGATGTTTTAATTTATTGTAATCATCTTTTTATATTTTGGAAAACTGGGTATTATCCCTACCAAGTTGATTACCAGATAACACATGATCTATCTATATTAATTCGAATGTGGGAAAATAAAGAGAGAGAGATTTATTTTACTTTTTGGAGTAAGGCATTTAGTAGTAAGAAAGGTAAGAAATAATGGCGATAAAATTAGATATAAAGATTAATGGAGTTGAAGAGAGTAAGAAAAAGTTTAATGAATTAGAAGAGGAAGGATTTAAGCTTGATACAAGAACGAAAGATCTTATTCTATCTACTCAAAAGTATACCGAAAGTGCAAAAAGAAGCATCCCACAACTGGAAGCGCAACAAAAAAGCTTTAATAATTTAAGTAGAGAAGTTGATGAAGTTTCTAAGGCTACTGATCATTTTATAGATTCACAAGGAAGGCTGAGGGAAAACAACGGACGTTTTGCTCAAGGTGCTAAAGCCTTAGACGTAGCTCTTAAGATGCAAAAAAATGGTGTTGTTAATGCAGATAAAGCAGTATCACATTTACAGAACTCTATGAACAATAGCAATGAAACCTTTGTTACAAGTAATACTTTAGTGGGTGATGTTTCAAAAAAATTTGGCAGCTTAACAACATCTTTAGAAGAATTTTTATCAATTGCGGAAAAAGTTGGTATGGCTTGGGAATTATTTACAGATACTGAGAAGTTAAAAAAAATTCAATCTACATTATATCTTTTAAGTAAAATTATGCAAATTGCTAATAATGATATGGTAGCTAGTGTTATGGATTCTATAGCTAATAGTATGAATAAAGTGATATTAGCGTCAGAGAAAGTTAATGAATTTGCCGAAAGTAGTGAATTAGAGAAGCTAGCTACTGTTACTATGTTGCTTTATGGTGATCTTATAAAACAAAGTGTTTTACTTGCAGGTGTTACTGGTGTTTTGGGAGCTTCTTTTTTTAGTTTAGGTAAAGAACTTTCCAGAACAGGACAATACACAGTTGCAATAAGCAATTTAGAAATTGCTTGGGGTAGAGCTTTTGAGAGAATGGGCAAAGATACAAATTCTTTTAATAAAATAATAACTAAAAATATTACTAACACAATCAAAAACACAAAATCATTAGTTCAAGAAGTTTCTCGAATTGTGAAACGACAACCTTTATTTCCTGTAAATCTTGGTTCCGTAGAAGGTAATAAAACTGGTATTAATTATTTAGAATCTTTTAAAAAGGCTTTACAACAAGGCAAGTTTAAACAGAGTGATTTAACTTTTATTGAACAAATAAAAAAGCAAATACCTAAAATTGAAATTGGTGAATTGAACTTAGCTGGCTTTTATAGAGAACTTTATAAATTTAGAGGTGCTATAGAAAGCATTCCTTTTTTTAAACAAGGGGGGATCGAATTAGGTAGTCTTAGCGACAAGTCAGTCCAAAAGTTAACTACTCATGTAGTAGAGTTAGGTAAAGATCTTGGTAATAAAGTTTATCAAAGTTCCGAGAACGGTATTAATAGATTTGTTAACAATTTAAATAAAATACCTTTAGAGTATAGATCCTTAATAAAAGAAACTACAGATGCATCAAGATTATTAAGTTCTACATCAATATCTATAATTAAAGATAACTATAACGAACTTATTAGACAGTCTAGTAGAATACCTACAATTTTAGAAAAAATTAGAGCAAGTTATTTAATCAATAAGAAGTTGTTAGTTGATATCACTAAGTTGTTGTTATCTTTAGAAAAGGTTACAGTAAAAGCCTTTACTTCAATTTTCACACATTCTAATAAGCTTGGCTTTATAGCTTTAGCTGAGCGAGTAACTATCGGAGGTGCTGCTTTTTTAGCTTTAGGTAATGCCCTAAGGCAAACAGATAGCACTTTTTTGAAAATTGCAGGTACTATATCAATGTTTATTGGTTTAATTTCCCTAGGGCTTACTGGCGCAATAGGTTATTTTCTCAACTTGTTGGGTGATCTTATTTATACACTAGGTGTTGAACTTTTTAACGTCATGGATCGCTTTGTTGAAAAGGCTCAAAAAATGGAGAAAGGAGCCTTTACTTTTTCCTTCACATTTCAAGGCTTGCAAAGAGAAGTGGGTAACACGCTTGGTACTCTGAAAGAGTGGGAAAGCTTTATTAATAAGCTTAATGAAACTACTAATAAAAGTAGAGATGATATTCAACAAGCAACTGCTGAAGTTTTGTTACAGGGTAGAGCTTTAGATTTCAGTCAGGAGTCTATGGAAGCCTTAATTAAAAGATCTGCTGACTTATCTGAAATAACTGGTGATACACTTTTTGATGCTGTTATTGCCGTTTTAGGTGGTATTCAAGGAAATTCAAGAGCATTATTAAAATATGGTATGCATCTTTCTGAGACTGGTATAAAACACTCTAAGTACGTTCATGAAAATGAGATTGTTTATGATTCTTTGTCAGCTAATGAAAGAGCTTTAGTTGCATTGAATGTAATGTTAGAACAATCAAGTGTTGTTCAGGGGAAAGCTACTCAAACTACAGCTACGATGAGTGCTATTACCGAACAACTTAATAAGAGAATTATAGAGCTGCAAGCAAACTTAGGAAAGCAAGGATTTTTAATCCGAAAAGTTTATTTAATTTTTTCAGATTTTATTGGGTTGTTAAATAAATTACCTCCAATTTTTCACGTTATAGTAGGCTCTTTATTAGATTTTGCATCTGTAACATTGATCGTAGTAGGTGCACTACTTAAAGTCCTTACTCTTTTTGCTCTCTTTAGTACTGCTATAGCCGTAGCTAAAATACTAATACAAGCCTTTAATATAGTGCTTATGGAAAATGCTACGGTACAAACGTTTGTGCAGAAAGCTGTTAATCTTACAAGCACATCTTTAGGTATACAATCAACTGTTGTGACTTCTACAAGTTCGCTTTGGGTTGCATTCACAAATATTCTTAGGGGTGCTGTTATTAGCTCTTTCAAATCTTTAATCTTAGTTGCTAATAGTGTTATAGTTTCTTTAATGAGAATGAGTTATGTTTTACTAACTAATCCTATCTTTGTGAAGGGTGCTTTATTTGTAACTTTGGTTTATGGAATTGTAAGAGCGTTTCAAGATCTTGAACAAAGAACTAGAGTATTTTCTACTCTATGGGCAGATCTTGAAAGAATCTTTATCAGTAGCGAAACTGAAATAAATTTAGTTGGTGAGGCTATCAAAGTTTTGGGGCACATCTTAAAAACTGGTGTTAGAATTATAGTTATTGCTGCTACACAAATCATTAAAGGCTTAATGAGCATTTCAGTAGTAATCAGTCAGCTAATTAAACTAACGATTGATGGTATTAGTGGTACAATAGAATTTCTAGTAAAATTCTTATCTAAAGTTATAGGATTATTTTCTGATACAATAAGTAAAATATTTAAAGACTTTTCTAAAACTATAACAGACTTCTTTGACACTATTAGTAGTAAAATGGAAGATGGTCAAACTTCGTTCCTAGTCGCTCTTGATACAATTATTGAAGCTGAAGGTAGATTTATGGACACAACTGCTATGGCTGAGGAGACTACTAATCAGTATGTAGGGACATTAAAGAAAGCTGAACAAAGTACTTACGATTTAGAAACTGCTATTGTACGTGCTGAGGTAGCAAATCATAAATATCAAAGTTCCTTCTTAGAACTACAAAAAAGTATAGAAGATTATAATAAAGTAATGGCTGATTCAGAGTCCACAAGCAAAGAAAAAACAGACGCAAGATTAGAGAACTTAAGAAAAGAGCTTACTTTTTATAAAGAGCTTGATAATTTAGTTTCTGATAATACTATAGAGCTTGATCTTAAAGTTGAAAAACTTGATGGCGATGAAAGTATCTCATCTGTCCAAGAGAAAATGAATATAGAACTACAAAAAGCCTTAGATCCCTTGGAGAAAAATTTAAGAGATTTAAATGAGACTAGAAAATCTATGAAACAAATCTTAGGAGAAAGTTCTAGTGAAGATCCTAAGCTGTTAGCTGCTATTTCTAAAGTAGAAAAAGATATAGCTAGAACAAGAGAAAAGTACGCAATAAAAACACAAAGTGTTATTTCTAAAAATAGGGAAGAAGCAGAAAGTAAGTACAAATCTATCGTACAAAACAACACCGAAAAAATAATTAATGAATATGATAAACAATTAAATGAATTGAAACAAAAACAAAAAGATGGTTATTTATCTGTAAAAAAATATTCTAATGCAGAAATAGAGCTAATTAAGAAAAGAAGTTCTGCATTATCTGAAGCAATAACAAAAAATCAAGCTGATAATATAAATGCTATTGAAGAACAGGAATTAAGCTTAACGCAGTATTATGATAAACAATTAATAAGTCTTAGAGATTTTAATAACGCTTCTAAACAATTAGAGCTGGCAAGACGTAAGATAGTAGAAGAAACAGAAAGTAAACGAGTTGCTTATACAAATGATTCAGTAAGCACAATTCAAAAAATTGTAGGCGGTTTATCAGCATTTCTAAGAAAAGATCTAAAACTAGACTTTGATGTTAAAAATTTTAGTAAGGACTTAAACTTTCTAGAAAAGAACACAAAACTTTCAATGTTGAAATTGAAAAAAGAAATTGAAAAAGCCTCAGAAAAATCTTTAGAAACTTTAAAAGAACTGAAAGAGTTAGAGCTTATAGATAATGATGAATATAGAATACAGTTAGCTACATTATCAGATGATGTTAGAGATGCGATTAAAGAAATAACATTAGAATATGAATCTATGTTTGATAAATATAGAGATAATGTTAAAGAAATACTTGATGATACTGAAGACATGACTGAAGAAAATAAGAATAGAATAATTGATGATATTAGAGAGATTGAAAGAAATATTAAAGGCGTAGCTGGTGAAGTACAGATCGACCTTGTCGGCGATGGATCTGCCATTCAAAAAGAGTTTGCGAAGTTAGATGATGAAGTGAGGTATGCACCTGGGAGAAATTCACGTAATAGAAAGCGTATTTTAGGTTCTGGCTATGAAATGTTGTATGGATTAGATGATTACAAGCAATTTCAAAAAATGCAAGAAGAAATGGGGAGAACTTCTGATTTTATAATATCGAATATTAAAGGTGGAACAGATGCAATTGTAGATACTGTATTTTCTTCTAATCTCATTGATAAAAAGACACGGGCTGATTGGGCTGCTGAGGCTGTAGAAGATTATACAGATACTTTAGGTAGTTGGTTCCCTAATCTAGGTAGAAGTTTTACACAATTTAAAAGAACTTTCACAAACCCTTTAAGGCCTATGGAAACTACAACAGAGAGAGTACTGAAAGGATTTGGCCGGTTTGGTAGTTTTTTAAACAATGTTATTGCACCGTTCTCCAAGACTATCACGACTGCTTGGTTAAATCTCTTTGCCCAGCAAGGTTGGATGGCTGACACTATCAAGTTTTTTGGTCAATCAGAGAAAGCAATCACGCAAATAATGTTTGGTATTAAGAATGGCTTTTTATCATTATTTGAAAACTTGCATAATAATTTACCGTACTTCTTTTCTGTTATGGGTGATTTTTTTGGTGATTTTTTAGTTATAATGCTTAAAATGATATTAGAAGCAAAGATCTTTGAAACAATTATAGAAAGTTTATATTCAGGTGTTTTTGCTTTTGTGAATAGGTTTTTAAAATCTTTTGATAAATATCTTATTCAACCTGTTTTGGACAAATTAGGTGCATTGTGGGAGTGGATCAAGAAAGCTATACTTGCTTTGTTGGTTATAGCTTTATATGCAACAGGAATATGGTACATCTTTTTTAGCGGTGTGTTTAAAGATCTTTTCAAAGGTGCTGCTATAGATATCAAGAAAACTTTATTAGCTACATTAGGTGTTGTGGGTGTTATATCGAGTACAGTAGCTTTTCTTATGAGCGATGCTGGGAAACAAGCAGCTGATGCAGTGTGGGAATTTTTTAAAGGACTTTATTTTAGCGTTACTAACATGTTTGCAAGATTAGAACATTGGCTCTTAGGTGTTGAAAAAAGAGTGAAAGTGCGTATAAATCGTTATCATGAATTATCAGCACAATCAGCTCAAGAACAAATCTCTAGAATGGATGAACAAGCAGGTGAAGCACTTTCTAGCTATTCAGAAAATTTAAGTGGTGGAGAATTTAAAATAAAAACTGCTGAGGAAGATAGTGAAGGAAACAAGCTTAGAGATTATGCTGAGAATGTTAGTGCAAATTTAGATTCAACAGCTTTAAATTTTGCTGAAAGTGTTGGTGATAATACACAATTATCTTTACAACAAGCTGTTGTTGATGGCCTTAATAAAGGCTACATAGAGTTTGTAAAAATGAATGATTTTACCATAGGAGTAAAGTTTGAGGGGGGAAATGTTGCTAATTTTGCTGAGGGTGGATTTGTTTCGGGTGCTGCAAAGATAGCTGGTGATAGTGAGAGAAATGATATCATTCCTGCTCTATTAAGTGCTGGTGAATACGTGTTACCGAGATCTATTACTCAAGATACGGATAAGATGAAAGCAATTTTAGAAATAATTGGAGGTAAGAAAGTCGTTACTGCTGCTACAGGAATGTACGATCAGAATCAAGTAAACACAATTCTAGCTCAAATGCAGGGGAGAGGATACACACAACAATCAATTCAATCAATTCCAGATGACAATTTATACAACCTTAACACTTCGTCGGAAGAGCCTCAATATAGAACTGAAGTGCTTGAGGGCGACACTGGTTTAGTGGGTCGGATAGGCGAATCTTTTAAAGATGTTTTTGAAGGACTTTTTGATCTACTTGCTGAAATTCCTTCAAAGATAGGAAACGCTGTTGAAAAAGGGTTTGACAATTTAATTAGTGAAGATTTTTGGAAAGGCTTTGGTGATGACTTAAAGATCTTTGCTGAAAATATTGGTGTAATGTTTAAAGGAGCTTTTAAATCTATTGGAGAAACTTTTAAAAAATTGGAAGGTGCTATACAAAAACTCACAGGTAGCTTGGGAGGTTCTTTATTTGATCTTTTAGGCTTAGAAGAAATTAAGGACTCTGAAGTTTTTAAAGGACTTACTGATTTGATGGGTACAATTATAGCTTTAGAATTAAGCTTTTTAGTTGCTTACGGTGCAGCTTTACTAGCTGTTGAGGCTTATCATATTGTTGTGACAGCTAGTATATATGCTTATAATTTTGCTATAGCTGCTACTGATTTGCTACTTAAAGGTATTACTCTTACTTATTATGCGTTCGCTTTAGCTGCTAATGTAGCATGGTCAGGACTACTAATGTTCGCTTCTGCTACTTGGGCAATTATAGCCCCATTTTTATTAATTACTTTAGCAATATTCGCTGTTGTTGCTGTTATTTATTTATTAATAACTTATTGGGAAGATGTTGTAGGGTTAGTAAACCGTCTCGTCGATTCTTTTTTTAGATTCATGAGTGTGATTAATGAACTTTTCGGTTTTGAAGCTATATTTAATCACGTTTTGAATATATTTAAATATATTGGAAACTTATTTATCAATGTAATTAAACAACTTGGTACATTTATTGATACATTACCGTCAAGATTAATTAACAGTTTTGCCTCGGCTGGTAACATCTTTATACATTATATTAGAAGTGCTGGCCAAGTGCTATGGGGCTGGGCAAAAAAGATACTCGATAAAATTAACCCCGGAAAAGCAGTTAAAAAAGCTACGAGTTGGGTTGGTGGCCTTTTTGCTGAGGGTGGTTGGGTTAATGCTCAGGATTCAGCACAAAGAGCTAGCAAAGCAGGTAATGATATAGCGAATGATAAGATTCCTGCTATTCTTAGTGAAGGGGAATATGTTCTTCCTAGATCTGTTACGCAAAATGAAAAATTAATGGCGACAATTCTAGCACTAATTTCTGGTAATACTGTAATGGCTTATGAAGGCTTTACACCTTCTTTGCCTAGTGATCCTATACAAAATAAGAGTTCTAACATTGAGATTGATAAGTCTATAAATATAACAATAACTGAAGAAAAGAATATTAATATTAATGTTAAAAGTGATGGTAAAGTTAACATAGATCAGAAAGAATTTAGAAGAGTTATTCTACCAGAAATAAGAAGGGACTTATATCAGCAGAGTAAAAAAGGTACAATTATACTGAGTGATCGAGGTATAGAAAAATGAAGAGGTTATAAAGTAATATGAATTTAAATACACAAATAGCCTTCACTGTTACAAGTAATATCACAAGTACCTTTTGTGTAGATTCTTGGTGTTCTACTGCATGGCCTTCTGTTGGTCATGCAGTAGAGTCCAAGGAAAATCAGATCTATGTTTTTCCTGAGCAAAGATTTAATGAATGGTGTGGTGATCCTTGGTGTAGTGAAGCATGGTTTAACCCTGAAGAACAAAGAGAATTGCATAATCAGTTTGAGCAATTAGAGAACTTAACACACGAAGTTAAACAGCAGTATGGCTTAAATGTTTTGTATGATGTTAGTTCTCAATTAATAACTGAGATAAGCAAAACTACTGATATAAAGAATCAATTTAACAGTTTTAAATTAACAAATTTTGAGAGTCAAGGGACTTTCTCTATTGATGAAACTCATAATATAGAAAATCAGTATTTGTCTAGTATTCTTAATACTAATAGAGATAGTAATAATCAATTTACAACTTCGATAGAAAGTTCAAGAGAGTTGAACCTACAAGGGACTTTCTCTATAAGTAAAGTTCATAATATTGAACAACAATATAATAGTTCAAGATTAAGATACATCAATAACTCTTTTGTTGTTGAGGTTTTTTCTAGTAGACATTTTGAGAATCAATATAACTCTGTTAAACTGTTTAATATTGAAGCTCAATACACTAGCTTAATCAGTTCAACAAGTAGTCTGTCTGGCCAAGCTTTGACTTCTATAAGCAGTTCCTTGGGCTTCAATGCACAATTTATAAGCTCTATAAGAGCCGATTCCAGTTTTGTCTGGTGTGGTCATGCTTGGTGTAGTTACCCTTGGCCAACATCCTATCCTATCAGCTCATTTTCTAGTCAATTTGAAGTTTCTTCGATTAAAGAGAAAACTTTGTTATCTCAATTTAATTCTAATAAACTTAGAAACTTAGAAAGCCAACTTAATACCTCTATATCAGTATATAACATTTTAAATAATCAGCTTAATAGTCAAAGACTTAAAGAAATGTTGGTACAATTTAATTCTAACATTTCTAGTATGCATGAATTATCAAACAGTTATTTGTCTGAGATTAATACTAAAAAAGACATTTTTAATCAATATAATACATCAATAGCAACAACAAAAGATGTAAATATCCAGATTGATTTTTCTATAAATGGCTCTTATTCTATTAATAATCAGAGTAACTTTTATGCAGTTAAATATATTGATAATCAAATAGATGTGAATATTTCTACATTACATTTATTAGATAGTCAGATTAACTTTTATCGCTATGAAGATAGATATTCACAATATATAAGTGAAATTCAAGATTATAAAGATATAAATAATCAGATAACCTTTTCTATTATTGATGACTATGCAATAGAAAATCAGTTTGTAAGTAGTATCTTTTTTAACGGCCTTGACGGCTTTTGTTCGGACTCTTGGTGTTCAGGATCTTGGTGTTCAGATTATGAGAAAATAGGCTCCCCAATTCTTAACCAATTTGTTGCTGCTCCTAAAGGAGAGCACAATTTAAATAATCAATCAACATTTTTCAGATACGAAGATAGCAATTATCAAATTTCATTTAGTATAGGTAATATCAATGCTCTTAATGAGCAAGCCTATTTTGAAAGTATCCATAGAATCACAATGCAATCAACCTTTGCAACACAAGGATCAAGACACTTAAATAATCAATGGGGATTAAATGTAGATACATTTTTCTTTAATCAATTTCAAAATAGTGTTAGAACAGCAGAAACAAGAAACACACAGTATTATTATGATTCACCTACATTTACATTTGGTGATTCTAATGGTGAGTGGTGTTCAAGTGAAGAATGGCCTTCAACAGTGTGGGCTTATACTAGTTTGACTGGGTACAATTTAAAATCTCAGATGTTAGTTGCCGTTCAAGATGATAAAACACATAGTAATCAAATTTTAATTTCTGTTGACGGTTTAAGAAACTTAAATACTCAGTATTTCTTTGAAACTCAGGAGTTAAAAGATTACGGATATCAATGCAGATTTTATATAGGAACGATAAGGCGATTTTCTATAGTGTATGAAAATCAAATTAACTTTTTAATTCCAAAAAGACTTTATTCAGAATACAGAACAAGGCCATTTTAGCAAAAAGGAGTCATTAGATAATGAGTTTTTACAATACAACACACTTAAGAATTTTGTGGGAGTTTTCACTTGATGGTATGGAATACTCAAATATTAAACTTGCAACTGCTAGCGCAGCCGGCGACTTTGAAGTATTAAATGTAAAAAGTGATATAGTTGAGCAGGTTTTCCGTACAAAAACAGGTACAAAAGGAATTTATGTGCAATTTGATACAGGTAGTGTAGATCCTATCACAGCTAATATACAAAGAACAAAAGCAACTTATATAGATACATTTGCTATGTTAAACACTAATCTTACGTTAAATGCTGATATCTATTTGTATGGTTATGGGAATGCTAATACTGCATCACCCAGCGCAACTCTGATGCTGAAAGAAGGAACACTTCTTTTTAAGAAAAAGAAAAGGGAGTTGTGCGGTAATGATGAATACCAGAAAGATGTCATTTGGATTTCTGAAAATGAACAGCAGCAAAGATTTAGACATTATGCTGTGTATGTTGAAGATATAGGTAACTTAGATAACTTTATTGAAGTGGGAAGGATCTTGGGTGGCGAGGCTACAATTTTAGTTGAAGATGATAAAAGCGGATCTCATACTTTCACAGATCAAATTGATTATGAAGAAGTAAGTTATACAGATAAAGTTGATATGAACGGCTTTAACGAGATCGCAAATGAAAGAGCGATAAAAAAGAAAATGAGTTTATCATTTGACAATGTCAATACTGAAGGTGCTAATTATAGAAGTTTGCGAAGGTACTGGCGTTATTGCCGTGATACAAAAAAAGCTCTTATAATACCCACGCCCAAAAACCCTTGTGCTTTTCACGTTTTTTCTAAGCTTGAACAGATTCCAAAACAAAGAATAACTTATGTTGAGGACGGCCATATTTATGTATCATTTGATCTTGATTATGACGAAGCGAGGTAAGTTAATATGGTAGAAAGAAGATGGTTAGTAAATGATGCAAGAGAATTATATTTACAAGAATCTGAGTTCGTAAACAAAGATTCCTTAGATAAATCGTTTGCTGCAAACTTTGAGAGATTAGAGCTTTTCGCTGTGATTGGTGATTTTGGTAAAGAGCAGATTAAAGTTGCTGACAGACCAAAATATATAGGCTCTTTTTTCTTTGATGGAAGAGTTGAATTTCCTGAACTAGATAAAGAGATGAGCGATTTGACAGAGGCTAAAATACAGTTCTCAGAACTAACTTTAAAAATAAATAATTTGGATGGCAAATATTCAAAATATTTACCTTATGGTGCTGATTATAGGCCATTTATAAATGAAAAAGTTTCTCTTTACGTTGGTCGTAGTGATAAAGAAGAGGGTTTTAGGGAGCTTTTCAAGGGGGTTGTGCACCAAGAAGGCGGTGTAAGTTATGATATGAAGTATATAACTTTTTCTGTGCGTGACACTTTTGAGCGATTAAATAATAAAGTACCACTCCCTACAATAAACACAAGTGTTTTCCCAAACGCACCTGAAGATTCAATAGGCCAGATAATCCCATTCGCACTAGGCGATTTTGAAGAGGGCTTTAATTACTCTGATGGTGGATTTACAAAAACAAAAGTTCTCTATGCCGGTGCTGTACAGGATTTAAATGCTTATGTGAAAGTAGCTGATGAAGATTTTGCTGGTGGTATCCTTGGCTTCAATGTAGGTGGTTCAAGATTTGTCTTTTGTATTGGTGGGAATTATGAGGGAAAGACTTATTATCCGACAACAATAAATCATTGTTTATTATGGCGAGGCCAGTATCTTTTTGAGCTTTATTTTTCAACCTCACCTTTGGCTACAGGCGGCTATTGGGGAGTTGAGATCTATGGACTTGTGCGTGAAGGAACTTTTGAAGTTTTAAATTACGTTTATGAAAAAGGGGATCGCTTATTAATAAGCACTAAGATTCCCGGATCAGGTAACACTTTTTTTGATGCTAACACTGATAGAAATATAGTTAGTCAAATTGAAGAGGTGTTAGTGACTATGGGAAGAATTGATAGAAATGCAGATATAGATCAAGCTAATTTCTCAGATCTTAAAAATCACAGCTCTATTTCAGCTATCTTTAGTCGTGTTTGGATCGGTGATATAAATACTAATGTACTTAATTACTCAATCTCTATGTGCAAACAAGTACTATTAGATATGTACTCATCAAGAGAGAATAAAATAAAATTATCTCTATTTAATCCTGACTACTTTCCTCAGATTTCTAGTATGCGTTTAATTAAAAGTAGTGAGATTGTAGAAGATTCTTTTAAGCCTCAACAGTTAACGAAAGACTTTTTCACCTCTGCTAAAGCTACTTATTCATATAGCGTTTTTGCAAATGGGAATGCTTTACAAACTTCTTTTTATTATAATGCAGTAAGTGAGAGCATTGTACAAAAGAGAGTTGATAAACAAATAGATTTTCCTAATTTATATAATTCTTCACATGTCACTAATAAATTAAAGATTTATGTGCAATTATTCAGTAGTGCGCTTGAAATGATCAAAATGACTGTAAGTTGGAAAGGTCTTGATTATGAGTTAGGTGAATTTGTTCGTATTATTTATCACGTTGGCGGTATAGCTTTGTTTAATGTTCCTGCGCAAATTAGAAAGATTAGTATAAACCCTGATGGTTTCAGTGTAGATCTTGAACTCTTAAGCTTTGTTAACTTTGAGTTTCCTACGTACAATGCTGATAATAGTGATAAACACTTAAGTAGTTACAATGCAACATTGAATGAAAGATGATAAAATTATAATATAGAAGAGTAACAATAAAAAAACACAAGTGAGGTGTAAAAAAATGGCAATAGTAAGTTTAACAGTTTCAAGAACTCCAACAGGAGTAGAGGTTGATGATGCTTTGGCCGGTGGTAATACTGGTGTAGATTTTGGTACAGTTCCTAATAATGGGTCTTCACTAACACAAGAACTTTACGGCAGACATGATGGTGCAAATGAAATTACTGATTTGAGTATTTATATACAGCCATATTTTGGTGTTTACGGGGGGGCTTTTGACGCTACAACAGATTACAATAAGCTCCTTTCTCTTGGTGATGATGCAGGTGGCGACTATGGTCTTCATTATGATGAAGACTGGGATGCTACAACAGATTTTGCAAGCTTTTTTAAGTTTGCTACAGGAGCAGGTGACACTTTTAACACACGCCGTATTTTGCAAGTTTCTTCTTTGTTGTATCGCAATCCATCAACAGCTGAAGAGTTTGATCCCAGTGCTGGCGTTGCAGGGCAATTAGGGCCAGATGATTCTAGCCAGAAAGCACAAGATCTTGGTAATCGTTTTCTTTTAAGGAATAGAATTGTTCTACCAGCGAGTGAGACTGAAGGCGGTATCAGGCAGTGGAGTACAGTTTTATCATATGTTTACACATCTTAAGGTGTGACTATGAGTAGTGACATTTTAGATGTGTGGGATGGTGCAGGATACCCAGAAAAGATTTTTAGGGTTCGTTGGGCTACTACTTGTAATATAATTAGAAGTGGTTGGCTCCCTAATAATTATCCTTCTTTTAAAGAATTAAAAGGAGCATTATCAGGTAAAAAGATAAAGATTGAACTTGAACATGTTAAAACAGCAGAAAGATATCAAACAAATGAAATTCCTGTCGAAGAAATTAAACAAGTAAAATTTCTTAGACTTATATCAGACGGGCATAGCGATACTGTCGCCATTGGTCTTGATGATGGAATTAATACATTTTGGGTATTTCAGAATGGGAAAGTTCAACAAGAAAGGAACAAATAAAAAATGAGCAGACAAAGAATTAGTACAGGGCAAAACTTTAAAGTTGATGTACCTCAATTCAGGTACGATGTCCAAGATCCTGAACAAGGTTTCAGTTTATACCAAACTGTCACTAATGTCTGGGAAGACTTAACAAATAACATCTTAATGCGACGTGTTGGCTGTGGTGAGCAGCAGCGCATTGATTTTGATGCTGTCCCAGATACAGGAAATTACAAAATAACACATGAAGAGCAAACAACAGCTGATCTAGCTTACAATGCTTCTGCTAACGATGTCCAAACCGCTATAGAAGCTCTTAGTAATATTAATGTTGGTGATATAGAAGTTACTGGTGATTATTCAGCAGGTTTTACTGTTACTTTTAAAGGAACGCAGCTAGGTATTGCACAGGCAAAACTAATACCTAGGCAAGGAACCACAACATTAACTAGTTCTGGAAGTACTGTGAACATGAGTACTACAGAGCTTAAGCTTGCGAATAGTGATGGTATTACTATTGCAGATAGTGATAATGTTGTTATTACTCACAACATGGGTAGTAAAATAACAACATTTTTTATTGATACTACTACAAAAGAGAGAGTTACAAATCTTGATTATACTCTCACTGATGATAACACTTTAACAGTAACTAATAACACTGGGTCTAGTGTATCTATATATATTCTTTGTAGTGTGGAAGTTCCTGCTTCGTACTCAGAGGGTACCGAGTATTTAGAGCTTGCTAGTGATCCCAGTACTCCCCCTGCTAATCATGTTGTAATTTTCTCTAAAAATAAGAAAATGTACATAAAAGATTCAAATGGCGTTACTTCTGAGGTCGGTAGTGGATCTAGCGGTGTGAACTATGTATCAAATCCCGATGCAGAAACAGGAGCTACAATAGATTGGGAAGTATATGCTGATACAGCTCAAACAATGCCTACTGACGGTATTGGTGGAACTCCGATAAGCACATTAGTTACATCCGCAACAGATCCGTTACGGGGAACAAGATCTTTTCTGTTTTCTAAAGATGCTGCAAATAGACAAGGCGAAGGCTTTTCTATCCCTTTCACTATTGAAAAAGCAGATCTTAATAAGCAAAACATTGTTTCATTTGACTATACAACAGATGCTAGCACAAAATTACTTGGTGTTTATATTTATGATATCAACAATACTTTAATTAAAGAAGTTGTTTCAGATCACTCAATTTTAGGGAGTGGTGAGTGGTTAGGCTCTTTTATGAGTTCGTGGGAAAAAGACTATAGATTGATTTTCCATATCGAATCTCAAGATGCAACAGCAATAGCAACAACTATAGATAATGTACAGATCTACCCAAAAAAGAATCTTGAGCAGATTGTGAATTGGCAACCTGCTAGCGAAACGCAAGAAGGTGTTGTAACAACAGGTGCACAAAGCTTTGCTGGAAACAAACGATTTACGGCGCAATACTCTTTCGGTGGTTTAATTGGTGGTGCAACAAGAGTTTTTATAAAAGGTATAGGTTCCACTACAAGTACTTATAGTTTATATATTACTAATAGCTCAGATCAACCGACTTTTTACGTTAATGATGCTGGGTATGTGTACGCTCCTAATTTATATTCAAGTACGGGTTTTGCCGATTTAAGATTTAACACAGGTACAGGTTTGTTTTTTTATGATTCTTCTTCTATTCGGTATAAACAAAATATAAGAAAAACAGATTATTCTATTTCAGATTTTTTGTATAAAGTTAATATTGTGCAATATGATAGGAAAGATGGTAGTAAAGTTGATGAAGTTGGGCAGATTGCCGAAGAGTTGTTTGAACTTAATAGTGCTCTTACTTTTTTTAATAAAAATGGTGAAATTGAAGGGTACAATAAATCTGATTTTATTCCTTACTTAATTAAAGAGATTCAAAGATCTAAAGCCGAACGAGATGAACTTAAAGAAAGAATAGAAAAATTGGAGGAACTTTTAAAATGAGAGAATTAATACTTAATGAAGTTGAGTACGCTTATAATAGCGATACAAGTTTATCCAATGATTATGCATCATTTGGTTATGGTGCCGACGGTGTAAATTTTGGAGCTTACGGTGATGATTCGTTAGGTTTATATACTAAAGCTGTATCTTTTCAAACACCTATCCAGCCAGATGATGTAATACAAGTTGAGATTAAGTGGTCTGGTAACGATGAGTGGTATCCACTACCTATGAGTGAATACGCTGTAACTACAGGTGGTAGTTACTATTATGGTGTCACTTTGGGCAGTGGTAGTAATACAGATAAAGAAGTATTCGTTAAGTTTGGCCGTGGCGGTGCTCGAATGAGTACAACCTATGGTGGTATTGGCACTCAATATAATACAACCCATAAATGGCGAGTAAGAAAGTCTAAAAGTGCTAACTCCGGGTTGCTTACAAGTCCAGAATTAGTTGAAAATTATTCGGCTAGTAATATAGATATTACAGATAATTTAGAACATGAGTATGCAACTTTGAACTTAACAGCAGGTACTTGGTTGATTACTGCTAATGTTCATATACATAATAGTGCTAACACAGCACACTACCTTAAAATTGTAAATTCGACAGATAGTAAAACATTGGCTGCTTCAATGGATGATACAGCTAATGCAGATACATATTTCTCTTATACGTATTTAAATGCTTCTGTATTAATTACTATAGAGAGTCCTAAAGAGCTTAAAGCTTATGCACGAGTTCTTGGTACTACTGCTACAGCAGAAATAAATAACGCAGACGATTTAAGTTACTTAAAAGCAGTTAGAATAAGATAAAGGATAAATATAATGTTCAATTTTTTAAAAAAAAAAGAATAGAAGAACCTAGAAAATTAGAAAATTCTTCTAATCGAAACAAAGAATACGATGATTTAGCTTACTCCCTAGATTTGAATATTTCCAATAAAAATATAATGAGCTATAATACTTTTATGCAGCATATTGCGTTTAGCTCAGGTGGAATTTATTCGTCTTATACTGCTTATCAGATTAAAGAACTTTATAGAACTGAGAAAAGTTTACATAAAGTATTGAACCCTATTGCAAAGCAGTTTCTTGATATAAAATTTGTATTAGAAGATAAAAAAACTAATGAAATTATTAAAAATGGACATCCATTATTGGAAGAAATTCAAAGGCTTTCTAGCAATTCACCCACTTTCCATTATGAAAATATAATTGATTTATATTTAACTGGAAATGCCTTTGCTGTTTATATGCCGACTAGTAAAAATTGGGAAAGAATATACTCTAATTGTAGTGTAGAGTATGTAGATAATATATACACATTTACAAATAATACAGAAAATACAAAATCTAAAATTGAAGAGGCTATAATAACAGTACCGGAGAACGAAGTTTTACATTTTAAACAGCCTTCTGTTTTTTCTGATGTTTTTGGCGACTCAGCTGTTGCTGTTGCTTTATTAAATATGATGATTGACAGGTACGGTTATGAATTTGTTACACAGTTTTTTATTAGGGGAGGTATGACAACAGGAATTATCGAAACGCAAGAACATGTGAACGAGAAATTAAAACGCTTTCTAGCTACTTTACGTACTTCGTTTTCTGGAAGACAAAATATGCATACTGATAAAGTTTTGCCAAAAGGGGCAAAATGGGTAGGAGCCGGGCACAAATTCACTGAGATTCAATTAAGAGAACTCGTAAGAGATAATTTAAGAGATTTTGCAGGTATGTTGGGGGTTCCACCTGTTCTTTATGGTGACACAGATGGTGTTAATTATGCTAATAGCGAAACACAAATGAAGCTATTCTATGAACAAACTATTTTACCCCTTCAAAAAATTTATTGTTCACATATATTAAACGACACTAAGTACTCATCTTTGCGAGATAAATACATTCTTAAGATTGATAATACTACAATAGATTATTTATCTGACTATAACAAAGTGGTTGATCAGATATCAAGTTTAAGACAAGTATTAACTATAAATGAGATTAGAGGTAAGTTGGGTTATGATGAAACAGATGAATCATATTTTCAACAGCAAAATATTCCAACAACAGGCGATCTAAGCTTTTTAGAAGATTCTTTAAAAAATATGCCTTACCACAAAACAAAAAATGATGATGATAAAAAAAAAAGTTAGCACAGTTCTTTGAGAACAAAGTTATTGAAGATGAGTATAAAAGAGAGCTTGAAAGGTGGGTAGAAATAGCTATTAATAATATTGAGTCTGATCTAACGTATTTAAACTCTCAAATAAGGAAGAGAAAGGATATTTTTTTGGGTTCAGTTTTGGAACCTTTAACTAATCATACTACAGCATACTATAAAGAAAAGATGTTTAAGAATCGTAAACATAAGAAAAACTTTGAAGATGATCTTGAAATTGGACTTGTAGAGCGAGCTAATGCTTTTTTGAGGGGTAGGATAAGAAGAGACGGCGATAATCGATTTGTAGGCTATTCAGATACTTTCACAAGAAGAGCATACGATTTTATAAAAAACACTATGCGAGATAACCCGGAAATAAATCAAAATGATATAGCTACTTTATTAAGATTACAGTTTGGGGAGGCTTATAAGAGTCAAGCTAATACTATTGTAAGAACTGAGATCGGACATGCGATCTCTTTAGCTGATGAAAGAATGAGTTTAGATATTTCAACGTATGCTAGTAAAGCTAGCAAAACTTGGAATAGTTTACTTGATAGTTTCACTAGAGATGATCATGTCGCTGTTAATGGTGAAACTTTACACTGGGATAAGAAGAAAGATCTTGCTACTCTTACAGATTTGAGATTTAGTAATGGTTTGCGTTTTCCGAGGGATCAAGTGTTTGGCACTGCTAGTGATGTAATTAATTGCAGATGTACTATAGATTATGATATTATTGAATTTGATAATACTTTGTAGAAAGGTTTAGCAATGAAAGCTAAAAATAGCAATAAAGTTGTTAAGAATTTAGACTTACAGATTGAAGAAACTGAAAAAGATACAGATTCTAGTAATTACTCAGTGTTTACAATCCGAGGCACAGCTAATAGCGGTTTAAAGGATCGTTGGAATGAGGTTATGCCCAAGAGTTGTTGGAACTTAGATAATTATTTAAAGAATCCTGTAGTTCTGTATGAGCATGATACTTATAAACCGATCGGTAAAGTAACGGAAATTTACTCGACTGATTCAGGTCTTAAGTTTGTTGCTCAAATTGGTAAAAAAGGGTGTGGGCTTACACCATTACAACAAGATATTGTTAAGCTTGTTGAGCAGGAAGTTTTAAAAACATTTTCTGTAGGTTTTACACCTCACGATTACGATTACGATAATAAAACTGACACTTTAATTTATCAGAATGCAGAACTTTTAGAAATTTCTTTAACTTCTATTCCTATGGATGCAAACGCAATCATGGATACATACGGGTATAAATCAATTAAAAACTTTGTTAGTAGGGAGGATACTATAATGATTGAAAAAGAAATTATAGAAAAAATCGATAGTCTAGAAAAGAACTTTAAAAGTTCATTAGAGCTTGCAGAAAAATCAAGTAAAGAGAAAGTTGATTCTTTAAATTCTACAATTGAAAAATTAGAGAACGAAAAGAAAGCTTTGTTGAATGATAAAAAATCTCTTACAAAAGAACTTGATGAAGTTAAAGAAGTTTGTGAAGAGTTATGTAAATCAATCGAAGAGGGAGTATAATCATGACTTTTGATCTTTCTAAAGCTAAGTCATTAGCAGCAAAAAAAATAAAAGAAAACGAAGAAAAAGAAAAAAATAGAAAAAATTTCAATGGTTCTTATAATAAAAATGTGTATAACAATACAAAAGGTGTTCATAATCATGTTGAAGATGTTGTAGAAATGCACGGTAAGAAGCATATTATTGATCTTATATGCACAAAAGATGCCGAAAAAAGTTCTATTTGTTTAGAAAAAGGTGGGATCGAAAAAGAAATAGCATTAGAACTAAAAAATATTAAAAAGCTAGTTGATAATGCTAAAATGGAACAGAAAATAAAATCTATTCTAACAGATTCTTTCTTTCCATTGACAGAAACAAGTCAATACAAGCTACTTATGCAAAAAACAAAGGCTTATAATTCGACTGATTGGGCTGCACATATACCAACCTACTTTACAAATTGGACTTGGGAAGAACTAGAATTACCCCTAGGCCTAGCTAGTATGATCCCTGAAGTTCCTATGAGTTCTAAAATAGAAGAAATTCCTATCGAGAGAGATCATCTTTTTGGAAAACTTGCAGGCGAGACTGACACATTTGAGAAACAATCAACTACGGCAACAAAAGCTCAAATGGAAGCTAAAAATAACACAATTCGTATTCAAATGTACGGCGACTTTCTCCAAGACAACTTAGATCCTCAAATATTCGACAAACAAAGAATGAAAACAGCTAAAGCACTGGCAAGATCAGTTGAGAGAGCGATCATTAATGGTGATACAACAGCCACTCACATGGATTCTAGTGTTACCGATCCTAAAGATTTTAGGAGAGCATTTAATGGATTGCGTAAAATTGCTATAGACAACTCCGGTAATGGATCTTTAGTTGACGGAGGTGGTGCAGGTATTTCTTTAGAAGTATTCCAAAAACTAATGAAACAATTAAGTCCTGAATGTGAAACGGAAAATTTAATGTGGATCATGCCTTCGAGAATTTGGAATGCTATTGTTACTGGGGAAATTCCAGAGGTTCTCACAACACAAAATGTTGGATCAAATGCCACTTTGATCAGCGGATCTATGTTCCCTCTCTTTGGTATACCTGCTTACAAAGCTGGTCTTTTCCAAAAAGATTTGAATGCTTCTGGTGTGTATGATGGTGTGACAACAGATCTTACAGGTATGCTTTTAGCTGATAAAAGTAGGCTAGTTGTAGGCACAAGACAACCTATAAGGTTCTGGATTCAACCCATGATGGCTTCTGACGATTCTTTAGAGTGTGCAGCAAAAACAAGACATACATTCGCAACAGCACCGCAAAATGCTGATGAAGTTTCTGTAATGTATGCACATAATATTTTATAAGGATTTATAAAATGGCTAGAAATAATCAAGTTAAAAATGATAATGATAATGAACCAACAAACCTTGAGACAAAAAAAGTTGTTTCTATTGTAAAAGTGAAGAATACAACTAAGTACAATATAGTATGTTCTGAAGTTCCCGGCGGTTTGAAACTCCCCAGTGGGAAAGTTGTAGAAGTTGATCAAGCAACATATCGCATTTTAATGAAGAAATTTAATGATCATGTTGTCGTTATTTCATCAAATAATAAAAATGAAATAGAAAGCTTTTAACTATGATAGAAACTACTAACTTCATAACAACAGGAGATTTAGAAAATTGGTTTACAAGTTCTATATACTTAGATAATCAAGAAAAGATAGACTTTTGTTGTAATTCAGCGTATAAGTTAGTAGAAAATTATTGTTCAAGAAATTTTAAACAAATGACTTATACGGAACAGTATAAATCGCAAGGTAATAGTGAAGTAATTCTAAAAAATTACCCATTTATTACATTAAACGAATTTAAAATATTTCAAAATGATAATGATAGTTTAATTGCTGATATTATAGCTGAGAATATTGAATATTTTATTGATAATGACGTAGGTATTATTAGTCTTTCTACTTATTTTATAAGACCTAATGCAATAATAAAAATTAGTTATGACGCTGGTTATCCTTTTGACTCTATACCTTTTGATCTGAGAATGGCGACACTCTTACAAACACAATACTTTTTAAAGTCTTTTGGCGGTGAGAGTGGTTCAAAATTGGGATTAAAATCATTCAGTAAAATGAATGAGAATGTTACTAAAGATGACAATCTTTCAAATTATGGACTTGTAAGTGAAGTTGTGGGGCTTTTAGAATCTTATAAGAGAATGGAAGCTCCCTTAATTCAAAGCTATCGAGGTACTGTATGAGTGATATTTCTGAAGCTTTAAGAAATGCGAAAAGTGATTACGAAAAAAAACTTATGCAATATAATATAGCTTGTGCCTTTGCTTTACGTAAAAAAATAGTTGATAAAGTAGACTCAAATTTTGGTGGTAGAGTTGTTGGAGATCGTAAAATTACAGCAGGCTTTAGGGGGGGTTCCTCCGGAGCTTTACGTAATAGTATAAGAGTAGTGCCTACCGCCGATCGCTTAAGAATTACAGCCGGAAATGCAAATGTTCCCTATGCTGCAATTCATGAATACGGCGGTATTATTCAAGCTAAGAAAGCTAAGTATCTTACAATTCCTATTGCAGATAAGTACAGAGCAAGAAGAGCAAGAGAGTTTAATCTTATATTTGTAGATAAGAAAAACACTTTTCCTTTTTTGTATGATCCAGTCGAAAAAAGAGTTGCTTATCTATTGCGCAAAAGTGTAAAAATTCCTGCTAGACCGTATATTAGACCTTCTATAAAAGAGTTTATAGAAAGAGATGCGGAAGAAATATTTAATAGAATATTAAAGAAGTAAGGAGGCTTTTTATGACTTTTATAAAAGCCTTAATACAAAGACTAGAAACAATACGAACAGAGAACGGTTACCCATTATCAATTAAAAAAGTTTCTTCAAAGCCTGAAATGAGCACAACATATAATAAAATGTATTTACCAATGTTAGAAGTCATTTTAGGCGATACTCAATTTAAATCAAAATTGGGTGGAAACTTAGAAATTGAAACAGAAATTATTGTTAGAATTGTAGCAGAACCAAGCAAAGATGACGCTTACATGGAATTATTACAATCTTGTGTATTTAGGTGTATTTTCGCCAATAGTTATACACAAAATAATAATAATGGCGCTACCCTGATTTTTGACAATAAACACACTGTAAAATCTGTGATACCATTGGCAGTAGTAACAGATCTTAATTTAATTGAGAGTAATCGAATTTGGAACGTGGTATTTTCTATAAATAGAAATAGCCACACTTATAACATTTAAGGAGAAAATAAAATGTCGAAGTTTCGTTGTTCATTAGATTGGAAAATTCAGTACAATTCTAATAAAAAAGGTTATGCTTCTGCTTTAGAGCTTTATCCTTTTTTGAAGCAAGAGGCGAGTGCAGGTGTATATAATGCCCCACAAAGTGGATCACAAGGAAATTCAATTTCTGGTTCAACAGCAGTAACAGATTTAACTACTATTGTTTCTGATAATGCCTTTAATATAGCTGTTGACGGAAAAGATCCTATTCTTATCACTGTTGATACATCAACAGCGAATACAGGAGCAGACACAGCAGATGAGTTAGAGCTTGCTATTAATGCAGCACTAGAAACTGAGAATGTTGATTGTAGAGTCTGGGTAAAATTCGATGTAGATCACTATGAGATCTATTCACAAACAACGGGATCATTATCATCTATTGTAATTACAGATGCTCTTACAAATAATATTGCAGACGACTTAGAAATAGGTGTCTTAAATGGTGGTACTGAACAAGTTGGTACCGACTCTGAAGATTGGATCTATGTTAAAGCTGCAAATGTTAACTTTTCTCAAGAATTTGAGCAGTCAGCGCATAGATCAGGAAGACAAGCCTCTTCAATTTATCGTAAAAAGAAAATGGTTGAAGGAAGCTTAGAAACTTACTGTCTGCTTGGCGCAAATGCCTCAAGTGATATCTATATGCCAGCTGGGCTTAAAACGATTCTAAAGAGTGCATTTGGTAATCAATCTGTCGATACAGCTTCACGGGCTGTCTTCGATATGAAGCAACCCCACAGCACTTATTTTTCAATGGTGACTGCAAACAATGTTTATTCACAAACGACAAATGGTTGCTATCTAAAAACTTGGAACTTAGAACTTCCCGGTGATGATGCTGCAAGTATTTCTTGCGATCTCAAAGGCAGGGATTCAAAAGTTACAATTCCTTCAAAAGTTTCGGCTGCTACAACTGGATCGGCAGTTGTAACTGTTTCTTCTAATGAAGGGAACAATTTTGAAGAGGGATCAAGAGTGATGATTTGTTCTGCTGATGGTAGGACAATCACTGAAGGCTACGCAGGTGATCTTTATGTAGAATCTTTAGATCTAACATTAGACACAATAACATTAAATAGAGCTGTAGATACTGAATTAGCTGGCTTTGTAGTTCCTTATTTTCCAATATTTGGGTACAACATCCCTGCAGACGATGCACAAATATCAACAGATTTGCAAGGAACTATTGAGTTTGATGGTGTTGTTGTTGACACTATCACTAGTGCGAGTGTGAGTGTTGATCCCCAAGTCACAGACTTGGACGGCTATTATGGTGCTGACGGGAATAGAGGATTTGTAGATAGCTCAAGAGCAAATATTACAGTGAGTGCAACTATGCATCTTACTGGAGAACAAGCTAATCTAATTCTTAAAGCAAAAAGATTTAAAGAGTTTTCTTTTAATCCCGTTGTCGGATTTAATAGTGGCCAAAAAATGAAAGTTAAATGTCCTAGAGTAGTTTTCCAAGTTCCTGCAGTAGAAATTCCAGAGGACGGCCCCGTCGAGGTTACTCTCGAAGGACAAGCTTTACAAACAAGAGCAGGTGCACTTGATGCTATTGAGATTGAATTTACAGCGAGCTAAGGAATAGATAAATGCATCACTGGAGTAGTGAGAGAACAGATTTTTCGGGGGAAATAAAGGAAGGCTTGATAACTCAGCCTTGCTTTTCCTCCCCTTATCAAAATCTAAGTTTTCTAATAAGCTTTAACAATTTAGAATCTAATTTAGTATTTAACTTAGAGTATTGCAGATCTTTTTACTATGAAAGTGGCCTTTGGTTTAAAGATGATGAAATAGTGATAGATGTAGACTCTGAAGGAATTGTTAACAGATCTTTCTTAGTTTCTGGAAAATGGGCAAGGCTTAAATTACTTCATTTTCCTGATACAGTTTACAAAGGTGAAATTATAGTAAATTCTTTTCTTTCTAACTAACTTAGGTGGTGATAATGAGGAAAAATCAATTATTATTAGATGCTCAATTATCATCAAATCAAATCAGTAAAGTTGCTATTTTCTCAAAAGTGAATAAGTGTGCTCTTTTTTTCTCTTGGTCTGATCTTGTTACTGGTAAGGGATTTTGTGAGTATTCTTTTTGTGAAAAAGATTTTGTAGATTTAATAGAATCTCAGGAAAGTATAAAAAGTAAAATAAGAGTAGAGGTGAGTAATGATAATCTTAAATATAATCTTAAAATTCCTGAAATATACTTATATACTAAAACAGGTAATGACGTTTTTACGATCAATGATATTGAAGAGAGATATTTGAGAGTTGTTATTTATAAAGATGTTGTTACAGATGGTAATATTAAAGTTGAGTTAATGAGACAGGAGGATCGTTCATGGCGTTAAACATTAATGAACTTCTGTCAAAATTTAGATTTATTAAGCCAGAAACAGGTAATAATGTACTTCTTGGTTATGATAAATTAGAAGAAAACTTAAAAGCATTAAGTATTAATTCAGATGGTTCTTTAGCTATTTCAGAACAAGAATTTAATATATTTAGAGAGATTGGTATTTATAACGATGTTAATCCTAATGACACAGTAACAATATTTACAAAAAGATATATAGAATCTGTTGAAGTAGTTGAGATAATTTTAATTGGGAATGGCAACGGCATATTTGATGTGAAAATTGATGATAAAATAATCTATGAATTAGCTAACTCTTATTTTAATCCTTCTATAATTTGTAATACAAACTTTAAAATTGACGCAGGGCAAAGATTGAGTATAGAAGCGAAAAATAATACAATAAAAGAAGAATTTAATTCATATAAATGTTTTATCTTTTTGAAAAAGAGGTAATAAAGGATGAATTTTGATAATGAACAGTATGAAAAAGAAGTTAAAGCGCTACTTCTTAACAAAGATATTTCAAGCTTAGAAGCTTCTATGTTTGATAATCAAAAAATTATGATAGATGCAAAAAGAAAACTTGCATTAACAGAACAAAAAATAAAAGAGATCCAAGAAAACTTAGAAATTAAAAAAATGGAACGTGAAGAATTAATTTAATTTAGGAGGGTATAATTATGGCCGATTTTAATGGAGCTGTTGGTGTAGCTACAATACGTGATGATGAGTTTAAAATTAAACTTGTTGACGGTGCGTCAGGAGAAAATGCATCAAATGTTCTTACAATTAATGCTTCTGGACAAGCGTTAACTCTTACAGATATTAATAATGAAGTTACAGTTAATGCAACTGATCTAGATATTCGAGCCCTAGAATCAGCGACAGATTCAGTTACAGTTATTGCAACTGATCTAGATATTCGAGCCCTAGAATCAGCGACAGATTCAGTTACAGTTATTGCAACTGATCTAGATATTCGAGATTTAACTTTTGCTGCTGATTCAATTGACGCT
>Ga0102931_1000070_pt1 | contig 42845 bp, 38 predicted proteins | sample SalPonR1_C_D1_MG_FD_79282 | JGI IMG/M metagenome (GOLD analysis project Ga0102931, IMG submission 79282) | Salt pond soil microbial communities from South San Francisco under conditions of wetland restoration - Salt Pond MetaG R1_C_D1_MG | ecosystem: Environmental > Aquatic > Marine > Intertidal... | reverse complement strand
CGGTTCGGCCATCTGGCTGTGCCTGGTGCTGTGGCTTTTCCGTCCGATCCTGATGGGCTCGTGGTCGGAGGCGGTGCCCTACGGCATCTTCCCGCATCTCGACTGGACCAACCTCTTCTCGCTGACCTACGGCAACCTGTTCTACAATCCGTTCCACGCGCTCTCGATCGTGTTCCTTTACGGCTCCACGCTTCTCTTCGCGATGCACGGGGCCACGATCCTCGCCGTGACCCGCTTCGGCGGCGACCGGGAGCTCGAGCAGATCGCGGACCGCGGAACGGCGGTGGAGCGGGCGGCGCTGTTCTGGCGCTGGACCATGGGCTTCAACGCGACGATGGAGGGCATCCACCGGTGGGCCTGGTGGTTCGCGGTGCTGACGACGCTCACAGGCGGCATCGGCATCCTCATCACCGGCACGGTCGTGGACAACTGGTTCATCTGGGCGCAGGAGCACGGCTACGGCGCCGCGCAGAACTATGTCACCCCGGCCACGCCGGAGGACATCGTGCCCTACCTTCCGCCAGCAAACTGAGGTGACCCAAATGGCTCATAAGGACGAATGGTACCTCGAGGGATCCGGCAAGCCGAGCCTTCGGATGTGGATCTTCCAGCAGATGTCCATGGGAGCGGTCTACGCGGCGATCGTGTTCTTTGGACTGATCGCGGTGATCCTGATCCTGGCCGCGATCGGCCGGCTCCTGCCGGAGGATCCCTACGCGGTTCTCGACGCGGGACGCGCGGCGATCCGCGCGTTCGCCTGAGGCGGGGCGGTGTCCGTCACCGCCCCCCGCAACCGGTTCGGGCGCTTAGCCGCGCCTGATCCTCGGGGCCTCCACACCCCGGTTCCCTTCCTGTTGGCTACAGGAAACTGGCACCGCCTGGAGGCGACTCCAGGCGGTGCTCTTTTTTGAAAAGGGAGACTGATGATGACCCGTCCCGCCACACCGACCCTCGACCGCGTCGCCGGACCCGCCGATCTCAAGGCCTTGTCGGACCCCGAGCTTGCCGCGCTCGCGGACGAATTGCGCAGTGAAGTCGTCTCCGCCGTCTCCGAGACCGGCGGCCACCTGGGGTCTTCGCTCGGCGTGGTCGAGTTGACGGTGGCGCTCCACTCGGTCTTCAACACCCCGTTCGACAAGCTGGTCTGGGACGTCGGGCACCAGTGCTACCCGCACAAGGTGCTGACGGGCCGGCGCGACCGGATCAGGACGCTTCGGCAAAGGGACGGGCTTTCGGGCTTCACCAAGCGCTCGGAATCCGAGTTCGATCCCTTCGGCGCCGCGCATTCCTCGACCTCGATCTCCGCCGCGCTCGGCTTCGCCGTCGGCCGCGACATGGGTCAGGCGACGGGCGACGCGATCGCCGTCATCGGCGACGGGTCGATCTCGGCCGGCATGGCCTACGAGGCGATGAACAACGCGGGCCACGAGAACCGCCGGCTGTTCGTGATCCTGAACGACAACGAGATGTCGATCGCGCCGCCGGTGGGCGCGATGTCGAAGTACCTGTCGGGTCTCTATTCCAGCCCGCCGGGCCAGGTCTTCGAGAAGATGGCCGAGGGTTTCGAGGCCGCCCTGCCGGGACCGTTCCGGGAGGGCGCGCGGCGGGCGCGGCATCTGGTGACCGGTTTTCCCGGCGGCGGCACGCTCTTCGAGGAACTCGGGTTCTCCTACATCGGCCCGGTCGACGGACACGACATGACCCAGCTGCTGCCGGTCCTGCGGGCGGCGCGGGCGCGGGCGACCGGCCCGATGCTGATCCATCTCTGCACGGTGAAGGGCAAGGGCTACGCACCGGCGGAGACATCCGCCGACAAGTACCACGGCGTCTCGAAGTTCAACGTGGTGTCGGGCGAGCAGTCGAAGGGCACGTCGAACGCGCCCGCCTATACCAAGGTCTTCGGACAGACGCTGACCGCCGAAGCCGAGCGGGACGTGCGGATCGTGGCCGTGACCGCCGCGATGCCGTCCGGCACCGGCGTCGACATCATGGCCAAGCGCTTTCCGGCGCGGGTCTTCGATGTCGGGATCGCCGAGCAGCACGGCGTGACCTTCGCCGCGGGCATGGCCGCGTCGGGTCTCAAGCCGTTCGCGGCGATCTATTCGACCTTCCTTCAGCGCGGCTATGACCAGGTCGTCCACGACGTTGCGCTCCAGAAGCTGCCGGTCCGCTTCGCGATCGACCGGGCCGGGCTCGTGGGCGCCGACGGCGCGACGCATGCGGGGGCCTTCGATGTCGCCTATCTCGCCAACCTTCCGGGGTTTGTCGTGATGGGGGCAGGGGACGAGGCGGAACTCGTCCACATGGTCGCCACGGCGGCGGCCTATGACGAAGGCCCGATCGCGTTCCGCTATCCGCGCGGCGAGGGCGTTGGCGTGGAGATGCCGGAGCGGGGCCGGATCCTCGAGATCGGCAAGGGCCGCATCGTGCGCGAAGGGACGGGGGTGGCGCTCCTGTCGTTCGGCGCGCACCTGTCGGAGTGCCTGAAGGCGGCGGAGGATCTCGCCGCGATGGGTGTGTCCGCGACCGTCGCCGACGCGCGGTTCGCCAAGCCGCTCGACACCGATCTCATCGCGCAACTCGCGCGCCACCACGACGCCCTGATCACCGTCGAGCAGGGCGCGGCAGGCGGCTTCGGAGCGCATGTCCTCCACCACCTCGCCAACACCGGCGCGCTGGATCAGGGTCTGAAGGTCCGCACGATGACCTTGCCGGACCGCTTCATCGACCAGGCGAGCCCGGCCGACATGTACGCGGACGCCTGCCTGACGGCGAAGGACATCGCGTCCAACACCCTCGCGGCACTCGGCATCGCGGTGCCCGACTTCGGGAAGGCCATCGCGTGATCGGCTCTACCAGACGGTGCTGATCGCGCCGCGCGTGCCGAACACCGGATCCCTCGTGACGAGGGTGGCTCCGGTCGTCTCGGCCGTCGCCGCGATCAGCCGGTCGAAGGGATCGCGGTGCGCCCAGTCTTCGAGGCTCGCGGACAGGCAGATCTCCGGCGTCAGCGGCGCGGAAAACCCGCCCTGGTCGCGCAGAAGATCCGGGAGCCCCTCCACGTACGCCGCCATCTCGGGCCATTTCCCGAGCCGGACCTTCTGGCCGATCTCGAAGAAGCTGATCGGACTGACGAAGACGGCGTCGGCGGTTTCGATGGCCGCGCGGGCGGCGGGGGAAAGCCGCTCGTCTGACGCGAAGGACCAGACCCAGGCATGGGTGTCGAGAAGGACCGCCGTCATTCCCCCTCCCAGGCCGAAAGATCCTCCTCGCTCATCGGTTCGAGAAAGTCGGGCGGCGTGCCGAGCTTTCCCTGAAGCGTGCCGAGCCTGAATCCGTCCTGCGGGATCGGTACCAGCCGGACGACCGGTTTCGCGCCCTTGGCGATGACGACGTCTTCGCCCGCCAGCGCGGCGTCGATCAGCCTGGAAAGCTGGCTCTTGGCGGTATGGACGGTGAACTGCATCGGCGTCTCCTTGATTAGCTAACTTAGCTAATTAGGCGCCCGAATTCAATGCCGCCCGCTAGACGCGCACGAGTGTCCCGAAGATCCGGTCCTTGTGCTCGTCGAGATAGATCCTCAGCCACGGCGTGAAGCGTTCGGGCCACCGCGCGACCTCGGCGGCGAGATCGTAGAGGTCGATCCAGCGCGTGGCCGCCACCTCCTTGGGGTTCGGCGTGACCTTCAGATCGGCCGGCGCGTCGGCGATGAAGATGTCGACGACCTCGTGCTCGACCATGTTGTTGCCGACGGGCGCACGATATTCGACCCGGTCGCGGAACGCGGGATAGAGGCCGGAGATGCCGAGCTCCTCGTCCAGCCGCCGCACCGCGCAGTCGATGGGCGACTCGTCCCAGAGCGGGTGCGTGCAGCAGGTGTTCGCCCAGAGGCCGGGCGTGTGGTATTTCGACAGCGCCCGGCGCTGGATCAGGACTTTGGTGTCCGACATCACGAAGACCGAAACCGCCTTGTGCCGGAGGCCCCGCTGATGGACCGCGAGTTTCTCGACCGGTTTGAGGTGTCCTTCGACCCAGGCGGGGATCATGTCCGTCATGTATAGACCTTCGGCACCAGGCCGGTGAGGTGAGCGAGGTTCTTGATACCGATCTTGAGATGCGCGAGCGGACGCGCCTTGACCAGTTCCTTGTTCATATAAGCCTCGAACGTCAGCCTTTGCACGTCGACATCATGACACAGGGAGACGAAGCGCTCGCGCCGGTCGTCCGACTTGTAATAGGCGTCCTGCATCACGCGCAGGATCTTGAAGACGTTCTTGTGCTCTTTCATGAAGAGCTTGCGGGCAAGCGCGAGATCCTTCGTGCGTCCCGATTTCAGCGCCGCCTGCGCCGCCGTCGCGGCCGCGCGGCCGCCCGCCATGGCATAGTAGATGCCTTCCCCGGAAGAGGGGGCGACGACGCCCGCCGCGTCGCCGGCGAGGACGACGTCCTTGCCGTTGTCCCACTTGTCGAGCGGCTGGAGCGGAATCGGCGCGCCTTCCTTCCGGATGGTCTCGCAGTCGGCGAGGCCCGAGACCACCCGCAGATCGGCCGTCGCCTTCTTCAGGTCGAACCCGTCGATGCCGGTCCCCATGCCGACCGACGCGGACTGTCCGTGCGGGAAGACCCATCCGTAGAAGTCGGGAGATATCTCCCCGTCGTAGACCACGTCGCAGCGTGTGGGGTCGTAGGCCCGCGGATTCAGCGCCTCGCCATCGCGAGCGTTACGATCGGGGGCCTTGATGATCTCGTGGTAGGCGATGACGTAGGGGATCTTGTCGCCGCCCGGCACCTCCTGCCGCCCCACCTCCGACCGGGCCCCGTCGGCGCCGATCACGTATGTCGTCGAGAGCCGTGCTTCGTTGCCGCTGGCCTTGTCGCGGTAGACGACGTGGGTGCCGTCCGCGTCGCGCTCGATGCGCTTGAAGGTGCCGGTGTAGCGGTGCGCCCCGGCCCCGGCGGCGCGTTTCCTCAGGAACTCGTCGAAATGCTCCCGGTCCACCATGCCGACGAAGCCGCCTTCTATCGGGATGTCCACCTGCCGCTGGGTCGGCGAGATCATCCGCGCGGTGTTGATCTTGGCCACGAGCTGGTCTTCGGGGATGTCGAAGTCCGCGATGAGCCGCGGCGGGATCGCACCGCCGCACGGCTTTATCCGACCCGCGCGGTCGATGAGGGCGACCTTTCGGCCCCCGCGCGCGAGATCCTCTGCCGCTGTGGCCCCCGACGGGCCGCCTCCGACGACGATGACATCGTAATGCATGTTCATTCTCCGGGAACGAGGTGGCGGGGAAGGGACCGCTCCGGGGAGCGGTCCATGATGCGCAGGGCCATCGCGGCGGCTGCGAGAAAGAGAGCGGCCTCGGCCATGAAGACGATGCTGAATGCCGAGGGATCGGAGACCACGGCGCGCATCGCGTCGACCGCGGCGGCGCCCAGCAGTCCGCCGAAGCCCGCGGCGATCGCCTGCGCGGCGCCCCAGAGACCCATGCGGGTGCCTTCGCGCTTTTCCCGGCCTTCGCCGGCGAGCGCCATCATGGCGCCGATGGCGGCAACGGCGAACATGCCGTTGAATACGCCCAGAAGCACGACCGCCGGCAGGAGGAGCGGCACGCCGGTCTGTCCGATAAGAGAGATTATGGTAAGTGCCGCGGCGGATCCGATGCATCCCGCGACGACCCAGTTCCTCAGGCTGCCGAAGCGGAACCCGGTGGCGAGAACGCCGACCAGAACCATCCCGAGGAACACGCCGCCGTTCTGGGCGCCAGAGAGAGAGGTCGACTGCCCGGGCGAGAAGCCGAAGACGAGGCCGGCGAAGGGCTCGAGAATGAGTTCCTGCATGAAATAGGCCGTCATCGACAGAAAGACGAAGATCGTGAACATCCGCGCCCGCGGCTCGGCCCAGACTTCGGCGAGGCCCTCGCGGAAGCGAGTCCTCTCGGGCACCGCCACGGTGACCGCTACGCGGCGCTCGATGCCCCAGATCGCAAGCGTGGTCACGAGGAGCGCCGCCAGCGCGACCACCGCCACGATCCTGACGAGAAGCGCCGGCGTATAGGGGTCGAGAAAGGCCCCGACGCTCGCTGCCGTCACGGCGATGCCGAACACCATCATGAGCCAGGTGATCGTCGCCGCCGCCGCGCGTCGGCCCGGCTCGGTCGCGGTGGCCAGAAGCGCGAGAAGCGACGTGCCCGCCGCGCCGACGCCAAGCCCGATCAGCGCGTAGGCGAATATCGACACGGCAAGTCCGTAGGCGAAGCTCTGCTCGAACGCGATGATCCCCGCCGACGCGGTGAGCGCGCCGGCGCCGAGCGCCGCCATGCCGCCGATGATGAAGCGCGTGCGGTGTCCGCCCGTGTCGGACAGGAACCCCCAGTTGGGCCGGGTGATCTGGATGCCGTAGTGGAGCGCCACCAGCATCCCCGGCAGCACCGCGGGAAGCGCCAGCTCGACGACCATGAGACGGTTCAGCGTCGAGGTGGTCAGCACCACGATCGACCCGAGCGCCATCTGGACGAAGCCGAGCCGGACGATCTGGAGCCAGGATAGCGCCATCTCAGCCCCCGAGCGACCGCACGGCGAAGGCCGTGACCATCATGCCGGCCACGTAGAGCGTGACGCCCGTCGCGTTGTACCAGGGCGCCTTCGCCTTCGGATCCTTCAGCATCACGGCCATCGCCCAGAACTGGAGCGCGAGAGACCCGGAGACGGCGACCGCATGCACGGGACGGTCCCAGATGAACAGGAGCGCGATCACCACCATCTGCGGCAGTGCCATGCCGATGCAGGCGATCTTGGCGGCGACCTCGGGACCGACGACGACCGGAAGCGACCGGACGCCCGTCTGCCGGTCGCCCTCGAGCGCCTTGAAATCGTTGAGTGTCATGATGCCGTGTGCGCCGAGGCCGTAGAGCAGGGCGACGATGACGACGTAGACCGAGGGTGCGCCCGTCGCGAGCACGGCGGCGCCGGTGAACCACGGAAGGGTCTCGTAGGACAGGCCGACGAGCCCCGGCCCCCACCAGCCCGATCGCTTGAGACGCACGGGTTCCGCCGAATAGGCCCAGGCCGCCATGACGCCGAGAATCGTCGCTCCGAAGCCCCACGGGCCGAGGAACCAGCCGATGACGAGAGCGAGCCCCGACATGATGAGAGCCACCCAGAGCCCCCACCGGCCCGGCACGCGGCCCGAGGGGATCGGCCGGTTCGGCTCGTTGATCGCGTCGACATGCCGGTCGCACCAGTCGTTCGCGGCCTGGCTCATCCCGCAGACGACGGGGCCGGCCAGGATGACGCCCAGCACGACGAGCCACCAGTTGGTGCCAGGCCAGACCCCGGCGGAGACGATCCCGCAGAGATAGGCCCACATCGGCGGGAACCAGGTGATCGGCTTTATGAGCTCGAGAAGCGCCGAGGGTTCGGGCAGCCGACGGGTCTGTAAAGCGTCTGCAACAGTCATGTTGTCAAGTTAGCTTGACACTCTGAGTCGGGCAAGTGTTCAGTGCGCCTTACAGCCGGACAATTGGTCGCTCAGAGCAGAGGCGCCAGCAATCTCGCGATCGGAGCGACGCCGCGCAGCCAGACCCTCTGCTCGGCCAGCGATGTCTCGAGCCGGTGCGAGCGCTCGAAGTCCTTTCGCAGCATTGCCTCGACCTCGCCCGCCACCCTCTCGTCGGCAACGACGACGGTGGTCTCGAAGTTCAGCAGACACGACCGGATATCGAGGTTGAAGGTGCCCACCGACACGATGTCGTCGTCGACCAGGGCGACCTTCTGGTGCATGAACTCGCCGTCGTAGCGCCAGACCTGGCAGCCTGCGGCGTGCACCTCGTCGAAGAAGGCGAAGGCCGCGAGCCAGGGCGTCCATCTGTCGGGGACCTCCGGCGTCAGGATCCGCACGTCCACTCCGCGCAATCCCGCCAGCTTCAACGCGGCCAGCACGCTCTGCTCGGGCGCGAAATACGGCGTCGCGATCCAGAGCCGCTTGCGCGCGGTATTCGCGAGGGCGGCGAAATAGAGTGCGCCGCTGTCGTGCGGATCGGTCGGGCTCGACCCGAGGACGAGCCCGTTCATGTCCGCCGGGTCGGGATCGCTCTCCCAGAGAAGCGCGTCCTCCAGCCGCTCTCCCGACACCCAGAACCAGTCCTGCACCACCTGCGCCTGAAGCTGGTCCACCAGCGGCCCGCGCACCTCGATCTGCGTGTCGCGCCAGTCCCGGAGATACTCGTTTCCAATGTTCAACCCGCCGGTGAAGGCGTGGTCGCCATCGATCACGACGATCTTCCGGTGATTCCGGAAATTGAGCCCGAAGCGGCCGAGCGGCCGGGCCGGACCGCGCTGGACCCGCGTCTCGATGCCCGCCGCGTTCAGCCGCCGGAGATAGCGCCGCGACAGGAAGAGCGATCCGAATGCGTCGTAGAGAACGCGGACCTTCACCCCCCGTCCGGCCGCTTGGAGCAGCGCCTGCGCGAGCCGTTCTCCGATCTCGTCGCTTCGGATCGTGTAGAACTGGACCAGCGCGTAGTGATCCGCCTCCTCGATGGCGCGGAACATCCTGTCGAAGGCGTCTGCCGCATCCGTGATCAGCTCGATGCCGGCGCCGCGGGTGAGAGGATGAGACGAAACCGCGGCGAGCTGCGCAAGCCGCTCGGCCCGCGCCGGATCGGGCGCCATCGCCGCAGCGGACCCGTCCGGGATGCGGGCATCCGCCTCGCGCCGCGCCTCGGCGTAGGACTGCACCCGCGCGTAGCCGAAAAGGAGATAGAGCGGCACCCCGAGGTAGGGCATTGCGAAGAGGAACACCGTCCAGCCGACCGCTCCCTGCGGGGTGCGGGCGCGCCGGATCGCCTGGAACGCCGTGACGGCCGCCGCGATGTAGACAAGCGCCCCAAGGGCCGGGAACGACCAGTGCCAGAACATCAATTCTCCGGGTTCTCTCGGCCCCGGCAGGTCAACGCGGGACGGTCAGTCCGGATCCCTGCTCAGAAGCCCGTATTTCCTGAGCTTCACGTAGAGGCTTTGCCGGCTGAGGCCCAGCATCTCGGCCGCGGCGACACGATTGTTGTTCGTGAGTTCCACTGCCGTCTCGATGCACATCTTCTCGACGACGTCGGTCGTTTCGCTCACGATGTCCTTGAGCGTTGCGGATCCCACGAGTTCCATCACGCTCTTGACGCCCTCGTCGGTGACGGTCGCCCCGGACTTGCGAACCGTCTCGGCGCGGCTGGCGTCGCGGATCACGAAGACGATCGAGGGTTTCGCCCGATCGTCGAGATAGGTCGCCGAGACCTCGACGGGGACCTGGCTGCCGAACTCGGATTCGATCTTCGTCGCGTAGAGACGCATGTGGCCCGTCCGCGCCGCGTTATCGATGAGCACCTTGGTGTCGACGACGCCGCGCACGAGGAAATCCGACAGCGGCTTGCCCTTGACCACGGTCACGTGCGCCGCGTCGGTCAGATTCAGAAAGGCCTCGTTCGCAGCGCGGATGACGCCCTCGCGGTCGGTGAAGACGATCGCGTCGACCCCGCCCTGATAGAGGGCCGCGAGGTTCTCGCTCAACTCGTCGGACGTCTGTTCGATCTCCTCGGCGCTCTCGAGGCGGACGAAGAGCATGCGCTCGCCCGCGGCCCGGAACACCGAGGGCGTGAGGATAAGACTGCGCCGCGTCCGGCGCGACTGAAGCTCGACCGGGCTCGTCGTCTCGGCGATCGCGGAGGCGGTCAGGCTCGATATGAACTCGGCCCGGCGCTTCGCTTCGAACTCCTGCGCGAACACCGCTCCCTTGAGGTCGTCCGGCGCGGAGCCGAGCAAGGCCGCCGCGGCCGAGTTGATCTCCTGGATGCGGCCATTCCCGAGCGACACGAAGACGACGGCGTCCCGGGTTGCCTCCATCAGCACCCGGAACTGCGTGTCGTACTCGCGCTGCGTCTCGTAGTCGCGCTCGAGCGCCATCTGCGCCTTGACGAGCTGCTGCTGCATCTCGGCGATCGGCCGAAGGTCGCGGCCGAGCATCAGAAGCGTCCCGTCGGGGCCGATGCGGTGCAGCGTGTAGCGGATCGGGAATTCCCAGGCGAGTTCGTCGGAGTGGTTGAGCTCCATCGGGCGCCCGCGCCCCTCCCCCGCGAGGATTTCCGCGAGCCGGCGCTCCAGCTTCGGAACGCTCTCCGACGTCAGGAAATCGCGGATGTCGCGGCCTTCCCATGACTCGAGACGACCGAAGCCGGCGTGATGCGGGTTCACCATGACGCTCAGGATCTGTCCGACGTCGGAGATGACGATTGCGATGTCGGCGGCGTTGGCGATGATATCGCCAAGCACGTCCGGCCCGATCAGAGGGATGGCGCCGCTGTTCCAGTACTTCGTACCTCGGGAACTCACGGTGTCGGCCCCATGCTTAGCGGCGTCTTCATCGGCTACTCCGCCGTCGCGCGTCGCCTTGCGCCTGCATGAGGAACCCTCAGACCGCACGCCTTCAGGGCTTCCGCGGGATCCGTGGTCGCGTGATCTGCACTCGTCCTGGTCTTTATGTCGTCTTCTCTCGTCACGATCGATCCACCGATGACAATGGGCGTCGGACGCTCCGTCGAGGCCCGGATCTTTTCCACAAGGCCCTTCAGGGTAGCAATTTGCTCGCCGACCGCTGCTGATATCAATATGGCGTCGAAATCCCCGCCCGCAATACTGCGGAGGACTTCCGTTTCGCTTCGCCCGACGAGGAGCTTCACCGACACATCGAGGCGGGCGAGTTGAGCGCGGAGCACCATCGCCCCGAGGGTGTGGGATTCGTCGGCCATGACGATCACCATCAGTCCGGGCATATCGGGCTCCAGGCTCGCGCCGTCGAACCATTCGGCCGCGATCTCGCGAAGCAATCCCTGAAGGCGCGCGACCCCGATCGTAACGTCGGCGAAACCGAGCCCGTCCTCGCACCATTCGGCCCCCATCCTGCGCGCGACCTCGGGGATGTAGAAGTCGACGATGTCTTCGCGCCGGATGCCGGCGTCCAGCATGTCGGCGACGACAGCCGCGCGGCGACCGCTCGCGGCGCTCCGCACCGCGGCGTCGAGTTCGTCGAGGAACCGTTCGGAGAGAAGCGAGGCGGCCGACGCCCGTTTCGAGCCGCGGGCGCCGAGCGCCCTTGAAGCCAGCGTCTCTACCGTGCCGCCATCCGCCTCGCTGCGAATGTGCGTCGCTCTGTCGGTACCGTCCGCCATGGCTGGCCTTCCAAAGTAGCAACTCGCGGCACCTCACCGCGATCGTGACGTGGGCACAGTCTCCGGCAGAGCCTTAAAAATGTCAAAGCAAATTGACACCGGCGGGCGAGCGCCCCGCGGGAGCGCGCGCATCTTTTCCACAAGTAATTGTCTTGGCGTCTATTTTTCGATCCATTCCCACCCCGGTCCGCGCGCCTGACGAGAGTCACTGACCCGTCGAATGGGTGTAAGTTTTAGTTGACACTTTCTGAAGCCGGGGGCTAACCTGATGCGAAAGCCGAGCATCGGGAGGCCGTGGATGACTGACCAGACCGTGACGGGGCCTGTGGGGTCGTCTCTCTACACGAAGGAGGAGCGCGCGCGGCGCGACGCGACGATCTGGACCCTGGTCCAGGGTGTCCTCGCGCCTCTGCAGTTCCTCGTCTTTCTGGTCTCGCTCGTCCTCGTCGTCCGCTACCTGTGGACCGGGCACGGCTACGAGGCGGCGACGCTGTCGATCATCGTGAAGACCGGCTTCCTCTACGCCATCATGATCACCGGCTCGATCTGGGAGAAGGTCGTCTTCGGCAAGTGGCTCTTCGCCCGTCCGTTCTTCTGGGAAGACGTGTTCTCCTTCGTTGTGATCGCGCTGCACACCGCATATATCTGGGCGCTTTCAACGGGTTCGCTTCCCGCGCGGGAGCAGATGACGATCGCGCTGGCGGCCTACGCGGCCTACGTCGTCAACGCCGGCCAGTTCCTCTGGAAGCTCCGCATGGCGCGCCTGCAAGCCGAGGCCGCGGCATGAACGACAACGCCCTTCTCCGCACCGGCTCCGGCTGCCGCGACACGCCCGTCCTGAAGGAGCGCGGCCAGCACGAGGTGTTCTGCGGGCTGACCGGAATCATCTGGCTGCACCGGAAGATGCAGGACGCGTTCTTCCTCGTCGTGGGAAGCCGCACCTGCGCGCACCTGCTGCAGTCCGCGGCCGGCGTCATGATTTTCGCCGAACCGCGATTCGGCACCGCGATTCTCGAAGAGAAGGATCTCGCCGGGCTCGCCGACGCGAACGAGGAACTCGACCGCGAGGTCGACCGGCTTCTGTCGCGCCGCCCCGACATCCGCCAGCTCTTCCTCGTCGGATCCTGCCCGTCGGAGGTCATCAAGCTCGACCTGCACCGCGCGGCGGAGCGGCTGACCGAGCGGCACGCCCCGCACGTCCGGGTCCTGAACTATTCGGGTTCCGGCATCGAGACCACCTTCACGCAGGGCGAGGACGCCTGCCTGGCGTCGATGGTGCCGGTTCTGCCCGCGACGGAGGACCGCGAGCTTCTTCTCGCCGGCGCGCTTCCGGATGTGGTCGAGGACCAGGCGCTCAAGCTTCTCGCCGACCTCGGCATAGGTCCGGTCCGTTGCCTGCCGGCGCATCGCGCCGAAGAGACCCCGGGCGTCGGACCGAACACCGTCTTCGCCCTGACCCAGCCGTTCCTCGGCGATACCCATGCCGCCCTGGAACGCCGCGGCGCGCGCCACATCCCGGCCCCCTTCCCGTTCGGCGAGGAAGGCACGACGGCCTGGTTGCGGGCCGTGGCCGACGAATTCGGCGTGAGCCGGGAGCGCTTCGAAGAAGTCACCGCCGCCCCCCGCGCCCGCGCCCGCAAGGCGATCCAGGCGCAGGCCGAGGAGCTTCGGGGCAACCGGGTCTTCTTCTTCCCCGACAGTCAGCTCGAGATCCCGCTCGCCCGGTTCCTGATCCGCGAATGCGGCATGGAGGCGATCGAGATCGGCGCCCCCTTCATCCACAAGGCCCTCGTCGGCCCGGACCTCGAGATGATCCCGGACGGCCCGACGATCTCCGAAGGCCAGCATGTCGACAAGCAGCTCGACCGCGCCCGCGCCGCCCGGCCGGATCTCACGGTCTGCGGCCTCGGCCTCGCCAATCCGCTCGAAGCGGAAGGCATGGCGACCAAGTGGGCGATCGAACTGGTCTTCACGCCGGTCCATTTCTACGAGCAGGCGGGCGACCTCGCCGGCCTCTTCTCCCGCCCGCTGCGGCGCCGCGAGATCCTGAAGATGGAGGCGGCGGAATGAAGCTCACCGTCTGGACCTACGAAGGCCCGCCGCACGTCGGCGCGATGCGCGTCGCGACCGGCATGAGGGGGCTGCACTACGTCCTCCACGCGCCGCAGGGCGACACCTACGCCGACCTGCTCTTCACGATGATCGAGCGGCGCAACCACCGCCCGCCGGTGACCTACACGACCTTCCAAGCGCGCGATCTCGGCTCCGACACCGCGCATCTCTTCAAGGACGCCTGCCAGGATGCCTACGACCGGTTCAAGCCCGAGGCGATCATCGTGGGCGCCTCCTGCACCGCCGAACTGATCCAGGACGACCCGGGCGGGCTGGCCGAGACGATGGGCCTCCCGGTGCCGGTGATCCCGCTGGAACTGCCCAGCTACAGCCGCAAGGAGAACTTCGGCGCGGACGAGACGTTCTTCCAGATCGTCCGGCATCTGGCGCACCGGCCGGTCGAGAAGACCGAGCGGATCACCGCGAACCTTCTCGGCCCGACCGGCCTCGGCTTCCGGCACCGCGACGACATCGAGGAGGTGACCGCCCTGCTCCACGACCTCGGCATCGACGTCAACGTCGTGGCACCGATGGGCGCGCGGCCCACCGACATCCCGCGCCTGCCGGCCGCGCATTTCAACGTCCTGATGTATCCCGAGACCGGCGAGGCCGCCGCGCGCTGGCTCGAGAAGACACACGGCCAGCCCTGGACGAAGACGGTCCCGATCGGGGTCGGCGCGACGCACGACTTCATCGCCGAGGTCCGCAAGATCACCGGCGTGGCGGGCGAGGCCGACACCTCCCGCCTCCGCCTGCCCTGGTATTCGCGCTCGGTCGATTCGACCTACCTGACCGGCAAACGCGTCTTCCTCTTCGGCGACGCGACGCACGTGCAGGCCGCCGCCCGCGTCGCGCGCGACGAGATGGGCTTCGAGGTCTGCGGGCTCGGCTGCTACAATCGGGAATTCGCGCGTCCGATCCGCGCGCTCGCCAAGGACTACGGCGTCGAGGCGGTGATCACCGACGACTATCTCGAAGTCGAGGCCGCGATCGCGGACGCCGCGCCCGAGATGATCCTCGGCACCCAGATGGAGCGCCACATCGGCAAGCGGCTCGGGATTCCCTGCGCCGTGATCTCGGCCCCCGTCCACGTCCAGGATTTTCCCGCCCGCTACTCCCCGCAGATGGGCTGGGAAGGCGCCAACGTGATCTTCGACACCTGGGTGCACCCGCTGGTGATGGGGCTAGAGGAGCATCTCCTGCACATGTTCCGGGAGGATTTCGAATTCCACGACGAGGCCGGGCCGAGCCACCACGGCGGCCACGCGCCAAAGCCGATGGTACAGGCCGAAGCCGGGGGGCCAGCCCCGTCGCCATCTGGGCTTGAACCAGTGGCGCCACAGATGGCGACCCCCCGGGATACTTCCGGACAGATGGAGGCCGGGCAGGTGCCGGTGGTCCAGACCGACGGCTCCGTGGTGTGGCTTGCGGACGCCGAGAAGGAGCTGAAGAAGATCCCGTTCTTCGTCCGCGGCAAGGCCAAGCGGAACACCGAGAAGTTCGCCGCGGAACGCGGCGTGTCCGAGATCAGCGTGGATACGCTTTATGAGGCGAAGGCCCACTATGCGCGATGACGGCTACATCCCCGGCTATCGCGTGGTGATCGTCACGCTGGACGCCCACGCGGCGGGTCCGGCCGCGCGCGTCCTGCCACGTCTCGCCGAGGATTTCCCGGGGCTGTCGGTCTCGATCCACGCCGCCGCCGAATGGGCCGAGAACCCCGACGCGCTCGAGCGGGCGAAGGACGCGGTGCGGCACGCCGATCTCGTGGTCGCGAACCTCCTCTTCATCGAGGAGCACATCACCGCGATCCTGCCCGAGCTGGAAGCGCGCCGGCCCCATTGCGACGCCATGATCGGCGTCATCGCCGACACCCAGGTCGTCAACCTGACGAAGATGGGCGATCTCGACATGTCGAAGCCCGCCTCGGGCATGATGGGGATCCTCAAGAAGCTCAAGCCGAAGACCAAGCGCTCGTCCTCGGGCGAGAGCCAGATGAAGATCCTCCGGCGGCTTCCGAAGATCCTGAAGTTCATCCCCGGCAAGGCGCAGGACCTGCGCGCCTATTTCCTGACGATGCAGTACTGGCTCGGCGGGTCGGACGACAACGTCGAGCAGATGATCCGCTTCCTCGTCTCGCGCTACTCGACGGACAAGACCTGGAACAGCGTCGAGGCGAAGGCGCCGATCGACTATCCCGACGTCGGCCTCTACCACCCGGATCTTCCCGGCCACCGGATCGTGACGGAGATCGACACGCTGCCGGGGCCGAAGGAGCCCAAGGCGACCGTGGGTCTCCTGATGCTGCGGTCCTACATTCTCGCCTCGGACGCGGCCCATTACGACGCCGTCATCCGCGCCTTCGAGGCAAAGGGCATCCGCTGCATCCCCGCCTTCGCGGGCGGGCTTGACGGACGGCCGGCGATCGAACGCTATTTCGAAGGCCGGATCGACGCGATGGTGTCGCTCACCGGCTTCTCCCTCGTCGGCGGGCCGGCTTACAACGACAGCGACGCGGCGGTCGAGGTTCTCAAGGGCCTCGATATCCCCTACATCGCCGCGCATCCGCTCGAGTTCCAGACGCTGGGGCAGTGGGCCTCGTCCTCGGGCGGGCTCGGGCCGGTCGAGACGACGATGCTCATCGCGCTCCCGGAAATCGACGGCGCGACCAACCCCACGGTGTTCGCCGGCCGCCACGGCGAAAGCGGCTGCCATGGCTGCGCCTATGCCTGCAAGCACCAGTCGGACAGCAAGGCGATGGCGCCCTGCCGGGAACGGATCGACAGCCTGGTGGCCAAGACCGAGCGCATGGCGGTCCTGCGCCGCAAGCGGAACGCCGAGAAGAAGGTCGCCGTCGTCCTCTTCGGGTTCCCGCCGAACGCGGGCGCGGTGGGCACGGCAGCCTATCTCTCCGTCTTCGAGAGCCTGTTCAACACGCTCACCCGGATGAAGGCCGACGGCTACGACGTCGAGGTGCCGGAGTCGGTGGATGCGCTCCGCGCGGCGGTTCTCGAAGGCAACGCCAAGACCTACGGACAGGAGGCCAACGTCGCCGCGCATGTGGACGCCGACACGATGGTCCGGAAAACGCCGCACCTCGAGGCGATCGAGGAGGTCTGGGGTCCCGCGCCGGGCAAGATCCAGTCGGACGGCCGCGGCGTCTTCGTGCTGGGCCAGCACTTCGGCAATGTCCTCGTGGGCGTCCAGCCGACCTTCGGCTGGGAGGGCGACCCGATGCGGCTGCTCTTCGAGGAAGGCTTCGCCCCGACCCACGCCTTCGCCCAGTTCTACCTCTGGCTCCGGGAGAGCTTCGAGGCCGACGTCATCCTGCACTTCGGGATGCACGGGGCGCTCGAGTTCATGCCGGGCAAGCAGGCGGGCCTCGGCGCGCGCGACTGGCCGGACCGGCTCATCGGCGAGATGCCGAACGTCTATCTCTACGCCTCGAACAACCCCTCCGAGGCGACGCTCGCCAAGCGGCGGTCGAACGCGATCACCGTCACGCACCTGACGCCGCCGCTCGCGGCCTCCGGGCTCTACAAGGGGCTCTCGGACCTGAAGGACAGCCTGACGCGCTGGCGCGCCCTCGACCCGATGGCGCCCGAGCGCCCGGAACTGGCTCAGCTGATCGTGGACCAGGCCACTGCCGTGGATCTCGACGAGACCGATCCCGACAAGCTCTGGCTGACGCTCCTCGAAACCGAGGACGCGCTGATCCCCGAGGGCCTGCACATCGTCGGCCGGCCGATGGACGACGCGATGATCGCCCAGCACCTCGAAGTCATGGCCGACCAGGCGCCGGAGACACGTGAGCGCGTCATCGCGGCGCTGAAGCAGGATGCCGAGCTCGACGGGCTTCTGCGCGCGCTCGGCGGGCGCTACGTCGCGCCGGTGCCGGGCGGCGACCTGATCCGCTCGCCCGAGGTGCTGCCGACGGGCCGCAACATCCACGCCTTCGATCCGTTCCGGATGCCGACGGCCTTCGCGCTCCGCGACGGGGCGCGGCAGGCGGACCTCCTGCTCGAGACACATGCCGCCCTGCCCCGCACCGTGGCGCTGGTGCTCTGGGGATCCGATAACATCAAGTCCGACGGCGTGCCGATCGGCCAGGCGCTCGCGCTGATGGGCGCGACACCGCGCTTCGACGGCTACGGCCGGCTCTGCGGCGCCGACCTGATCCCGCTCGAGGATCTCGGTCGCCCGCGGATCGACGTGGTGATGACGCTTTCGGGCATCTTCCGCGATCTCCTTCCCCTGCAGAGCCGGATGCTCGCCGAGGCGGCGTGGAAGGCGGCGACGGCGGACGAGCCGCTGGAGCGGAACTTCGTGCGCGCGCATGCGCTCGCCCATGCCGAGGCGATGGGCTGCGACATCGAGACCGCGGCGCTCCGCGTGTTCTCCAACGCCGAAGGCGCCTACGGATCGAACGTCAACGCGCTGGTCGACTCCTCGACCTTCGGCGACGAGGACGAACTCGCCGACGCCTACGAAGCGCGCAAGTCGTTCGCCTACGGACGGAACGGCAAGGCACAGGCGAATTCGGCGCTGCTTCAGCGCGCGCTCAAGGATGTCGACATCGCCTACCAGAACCTCGAATCGGTCGAGCTCGGCGTCACCACCGTCGACCACTACTTCGACACGCTCGGCGGCATCTCCCGCGCGGTGAAGCGCGCGAAGGGATCGGAGGCCGCGATCTACATCGGCGACCAGACGCGCGGCGCGGCGAAGGTCCGCACGCTGAAGGAGCAGGTCGCGCTCGAGACCCGCTCGCGGAGCCTCAACCCCAAGTGGTTCGAGGGCATGCTGAAGCACGGCCACGAGGGCGTGCGCCAGATCGAAGCGCAGCTCACAAACACCGTGGGCTGGTCCGCGACGACGGGCCAGGTGGATCCCTGGGTCTACCAGCGCATGAGCGAGACCTTCGTGCTCGACGACGAGATGCGCCGCCGTCTCGCCCAGCTCAACCCGCAGGCCTCCGCCCGGATGGCGAACCGCCTGCTCGAAGCCCACGACCGCAACTACTGGACACCCGATGCGGCCACGCTCGCCGCGCTGCAGGACGCAGCCGACGAACTCGAGGACCGTCTTGAAGGAATCGCGGCCGAATAGGCCCGGAAGGAGGATCGATGAGCCCACTGGACCTGAAGAACCCGCCCGCCGCCCGCGCGAACGCCCGCGAACAGGACGGGCTGAAGAAACGCGGACTGACCGCCCCTCCGGTTCTGAAGGGGGAGGACGGCGAAGGCTCGTTGCAGGTGCACCAGGATCCGTCGATGAAGATCGACGGGGCCAAGGTGTTCTCGGTCTACGGCAAGGGCGGGATCGGCAAATCGACCACCTCGTCGAACCTGTCGGTCGCCTTCTCGATGCTGGGCAAGCGGGTCCTCCAGATCGGCTGCGATCCCAAGCACGACTCCACCTTCACGCTGACCGGGCATCTTCAGGACACGGTGATCGACATCCTCAAGGAAGTCGACTTCCACGCCGAGGAGCTTCGGCCCGAGGACTTCGTCACCGAGGGTTTCAACGGCGTGAAATGCGTCGAGGCGGGCGGCCCGCCGGCCGGCACCGGCTGCGGCGGCTACGTCGTGGGCCAGACGGTGAAGCTGCTCAAGCAGCACCACATGCTCGAGGATACCGATGTCGTGATCTTCGACGTCCTGGGCGACGTGGTCTGCGGCGGCTTCGCGGCGCCGCTTCAGCATGCCGACCGGGCGGTGATCGTTACCGCCAACGACTTCGACTCGATCTACGCGATGAACCGGATCATCGCCGCGGTGCAGGCGAAGTCGAAGAATTACAACGTCCGCCTTGCCGGCTGTGTCGCGAATCGCTCCAAGGACACCGACGAGGTCGACCGCTACTGCCGCGAGGTGGGTTTCAAGCGGATCGCCCACATGCCCGACATCGACGCGATCCGGCGCTCGCGCCTCAAGAAGAAGACGCTGTTCGAGATGCCCGACGACGAGGACATCGTGATGGCGCGGGCCGAGTACATCCGCCTCGCCGAGACGCTCTACAACGGCACCGAAGGCCTCGCGCCCGACCCGCTGGAAGACCGGCGGATCTTCGAACTCCTGGGCTTCGACTGATGCCAGAGACGGCCACATACGGCGCCACGCGCGCCCGGGTGGAAGACTACTTCGACCGCACCGCGACCCAGGTCTGGGAGCGGCTGACCTCCGATGCGCCGGTCTCGAGGATCCGGCAGACGGTGCGCGAGGGCCGCGACCGGATGCGGGCGGCCATGCTGTCGCGCCTGCCCGCGGATCTCTCGGGCGTCCGGGTGCTCGACGCGGGCTGCGGTCCCGGCGTCATGACCGCCGAACTCGCGGCGCGGGGCGCCGATGTGACGGCCGCCGACATCTCGCCCCAGCTCATCGGGATCGCGCAGGCCCGGCTGCCGGAAGAGCACCTCCCGCGCGTCCGTTTCCACGCGGGCGACATGCTCTCCGACGACCTCGGCGCCTTCGACTTCGTGCTCGCGATGGACAGCCTGATCTATTACACCCAAGCCGACATCGACGCGGCGCTCGCCCGGTTCGGGACCCGCACGCGCGAAGCCGTCGTCTTCACCGTCGCGCCGCGCACGCCGTTCCTGATGGCCTTCTGGGGCATGGGAAAGCTGTTCCCGCGCTCGGACCGGTCGCCGGTGATGCAGCCCCATGCCCACAAACGCCTCGCGCGCCCCCTGCCCGGCCGCCTCGACCGGATCGAACGGGTGAGCCGCGGCTTCTACATCTCCGAATGCCTGGAGTACCGTCCGTGATCCTGATGCGGTCGCATATCAAGTCGATCTCGATGCGCTTCCTGCCCTTCGCGGACGCGGCCTCGGACGACCTGCCGCTCGGCCAGTTGCTCCGCCTGTCGCTGTTTCAGGTCTCCGTCGGCATGGCGACGGTCATGCTGCTCGGCACGCTGAACCGCGTGATGATCGTCGAGCTGTCGGTGCCGGCGGTGATCGTGGCGCTCATGATCGCGCTGCCGGTGCTGTCCGCGCCGTTCCGCGCGCTTCTGGGCTTCCGGTCCGACACCCATCGCTCGGCGCTCGGCTGGAAGCGCGTGCCCTATCTCTGGTTCGGCTCGCTCTGGCAGTTCGGCGGCCTCGCGATCATGCCGTCCTGCCTGCTCGTCCTCGGCGGCGATGTCGTCCACGACCTGCCCTATGCCGGAGAGGTGCTCGCGGGCCTCGCCTTCCTGATGACCGGTCTCGGCATGCACATGACCCAGACCGCGGGCCTGGCGCTCGCCGCCGACCGCGCGACGGACGAGACGCGGCCGCGGGTCGTGGCGCTTCTCTACGTGAGCTTCCTTCTCGGCATGGCGGTCTCGGCCGTCGTGATCGGCTGGCTGCTGCGCGACTTCAGCGGGCTCCTTCTGATCAAGGTCGTGCAGGGCACGGCGGTCGCGACTGTCGTCCTCAACCTCATCGCGCTCTGGAAGCAGGAGAAGGTCCGTCCGATGTCGAAGGCCGAGCGCGCCGAGCCGCGCCCCGCCTTCCGCGACGCCTGGGGCGACTTCGCCCGGGGCGGCGACGCCGGGCGTCTGATCGCGGTGGTCTTCCTCGGCACCGTGGGCTTCAACATGCAGGACGTGCTGCTGGAACCCTACGGCGGCGAGATCCTGGGCCTTTCGGTCTCGGCCACCACGATCCTGACCGCGCTCTGGGCCGGCGGGGCGCTCGTGGGCTTCGCGCTCGCGGCGCGGTGGCTCACCCGCGGCCTCGATCCCTACCGCATGGCGTCGCGGGGCATCCTCGTCGGCGTCGCCGCCTTCTCGGCCGTGATCTTCGCCGATCCGCTCGACCTTCACCCGCTGTTCTTCGCGGGCGCGGCCGGGATCGTGCGCGGCAGCGGCCTCTTCGCCGTCTCCACGCTCACCGCGGCCATGACGATGCCCGCCCAGGGACTCGCCGGACGCGGTCTCGCGCTCGGCGCCTGGGGCGCCGCGCAGGCGACGGCGGCAGGACTTTCCATCGCCCTCGGCGGGGCGATCCGCGACGGCGTCAACCATCTCGCCATGTCGGGCACCCTCGGCGAGGCGCTGGCCCTTCCCTCGACCGGCTACTCGGTCGTCTATCATCTGGAGATCGCGCTCCTCTTCGCCACGCTCATCGCGCTGGGGCCGCTGGTGCGCCTCTCCTCACTCAAACCCCGGACTGACATCCCGGAAAGCGGCAAGATCGGCCTGGCCGACTTTCCAACCTAACCCTCGGAGGTACCTCTCATGGTCGGTGTGAACTTTTTTGGAAATTTCGATCTCGCGAGCCTGAGTATCTGGCTCTTCTGGCTCTTCTTCGCGGGCCTCGTCTACTATCTTCAGACGGAGAACATGCGCGAGGGCTATCCGCTTCAGGACGAGGACGGCAACCAGGCCTCGAACCAGGGCGCGTTCCCGGTGCCGAAGGACAAGACCTTCATCCGTCCGCATGGCCAGGGCAATCTGACGGTCCCCTCCGGCCAGCGTCCCGACCGCGCCGATCTCGCGCTCGAACGAAGTGTGGCGCACGAGGGCTTCCCCCACATCCCGACAGGAGATCCGATGGCCGACGGCGTCGGCCCCGCCTCGTGGGCGAACCGCGAGGATCGGCCCGAGCTCGACGGGCACGGCCACGCGAAGATCACGCCGATGGCCGGAAATCCGGACTTCTTCGTCTCGGCCGGGCGCGACCCGCGCGGCCTGCCGGTGCTCTCCCGCGACGATCAGGTGGTCGGCCACGTGACCGACATGTGGATCGACGGGCCGGAGCACATGGTCCGCTACGTCGAGTTCGAGCTCGAGCCCGAGCACGGCCAGGGCAAGCGGCTGGTCCCGATCGGCATGGCGCGCGTCAAGGAGAAGTGGGTGCAGGTCAGGTCGCTGCGCTCGGAGCATTTCAACGGCGTGCCCAGAATCGGGTCGGACAAGCAGATCACGAAGCTCGAAGAAGAGAAGGTTTCCGCCTACTATGGCGGCGGCACGCTCTACTCGCGCTGATACACGACGATCCGGCGCCCCTCGCCAGGGCGCCGGGACCACCCCGAGGGAACTGCAGGAGGACGCTGCCATGGACCACGACGATTTCGCCGTCGAACCGATCGAGGGACTGCCTGAGAAGCCGCCATCCGGAGAGGTCATCCTCTGGCAGGGCAAACCCGACGCCTGGACACTCGCAAAGGAATCCATGAGCCTTTACTGGATCCTGGGATATTTCGCCGCGCTCGCCGTCTGGCGGGTGGGCGTGTCCTCGGCCGAGATACCGCTCGTTCAGGCGCTGCCGCTCGCCCTGCCCTTCCTCATCCTGGGCGCGATCACCGGCGGGCTGATCATGCTGATCGCCTGGGTGCAGGCGAAGGCCACGGTCTACACGATCACCTCGGCCCGCGTGGCGATGCGCGTCGGCGCCGCCCTGACCGTGACGCTGAACCTCCCCTTCTCGCGGATCGAGGCGGCCGACCTCGACCTCAATAAGAGCGGCACCGGGACCATCGCCTTCAAGACGGCCGGCGAGACGCGGCTCTCCTACCTCGTCCTCTGGCCGCACGTCCGTCCCTGGCATGCACGCCACACGCAACCCGCGCTGCGCTGCATTCCCGATGCCGAAAAGGTCGCGCGCCTCATCGCCGAGACGGTGGAGACGCGGGTCGACCAGCCCGAAGTCACCCGCCGTCCCGCGACGGTGGCCGCAGAGTGAGGAGAACCGAAGATGTCGTCTGAAAACACGAACCCCGGACTCTGGTACGACGCCGAGAAACGGCCGCGCCCGCCCCGCGACAGGGAGTTCATTCCCAAGCGGCTGGTGATCGCGATGTTCTCCCTCGCGCTCGCCTCGCTGGCGCTGGTGACCTTCGCGGTCGTCACCGACCGGCCGACCGTGGGCGCCCCGAAGGATGCGCCCGTCGTCAAGGCGCAGACCATGACGATCAGCGGCGAAGGGAACTACGTCCGCATCGTCGAGGACACCGGCGCCGTGCTGCTCGACGGCGATGGCGGCTTCATCAGCGTCGTGCTTGACGGGCTGGAGCGCGCGCGTCTGGTGGCCGGCGTCACCGGAAATCCTCCGGTGACGATCACCCAGTACGAGAACGGGCGCGTCTCGCTCTCGGACCCCGCATCGGGATGGCAGGTGGAGCTGGCATCCTTCGGTCCCGGAAACGTCGGGACCTTCCTCAAGATGCTCAATCAATAACGAAAGGGAACCGACATGGGATTGCTCACGAGAGACTACGAGACGGCGCCCTGCACCGTCGAGATCAGCCACAAGTTCGAAAGCCTGCACGCCCACGTCCGCTTCGACAACGGCGCCGTCGTCTACCCCGGTGACGAGGTCCAGGTCGAGGGGCCGCCGGTGATGGCGCCCTACGGCGAGGTCGTGGTGGAACAGCGGATGGCCCGGATCACCCGCGCCTCGCGGCTGGAACGCCTGTGGACCCGGATGACCGGGGATTTTGAATTCATGGAACTCTGCGAGTTCTCGTTCAGCGAGGAGGCCACGCTATGAACGCGCCGCTCAAGCACACTGCCGACGCCACAACGGTCGAGGAAGGCCTTGCCATCCAGGAAGCCCAGTCCGTCCACGACAGCGAAAGCGCAACCGCGCTCGCGATGCAGGACACGCTGCTCACGCCGCGCTTCTACACGACCGACTTCGACGAACTCGACGCGATCGACGTCTCCTCCGTCCGCAAGGACTGGGACGAGCTGCTCGACCAGATGCGCGCGGACCCGAACAAGGGCCACTTCAAGAAGACCGCCGACTGGGACACGGTCGACTGGGAGGGGATGGACCCGGGGCTGAAGAAGGAGTTCCTCGACTTCCTGATCTCCTCCTGCACCGCCGAGTTCTCGGGCTGCGTGCTCTACAAGGAGATGAAGCGGCGCGGCAACAACAAGGACATCTGCGAACTCTTCAGCCTGATGTCCCGCGACGAGGCCCGGCACGCCGGCTTTATCAATGACGCGCTGCGCGAGGCGGGCGTTGCCGTGAACCTCGGGTTCCTGACGAAGGCGAAGAAGTACACCTACTTCAAGCCGAAGTTCATCTATTACGCGACCTATCTCAGCGAAAAGATCGGCTACGCCCGATACATCACGATCTTCCGCCACCTCGAGGCGCACCCCGAGCACCGGTTCCACCCGATCTTCAAGTGGTTCAAGGAGTGGTGCAACGACGAGTTCAGCCACGGCGAGGCCTTCGCGCTTCTCATGAAGACCGACCCCAAGCTGACGAGCGGCAAGAACGTCCTCTGGATCAAGTTCTTCCTGACGGCGGTCTACGGCACGATGTATGTCCGCGATCACCAGCGCCCCGCGTTCCACGAGGCGCTCGGCGTCGACACCGACTGGTACGGGCAGGAGGTGTTCCGCAAGACCTCCGAGATCACCAAGCAGGTCTTCCCGATCACGCTCGACATCGACCATCCCCGCTGGATGCCGGGCCTCAAGCGGCTGCAGAAGGCATCGGCCGACATGGACCGCGCCAAGAAGCGGGGCGGCATCGCCGGCGCGATCGGCAAGGCCTCCGCCGGCGCGCGCGCGGCACTCGCCTTCGTGTCGCTCTACACCATTCCGGCCAGGAAGCACCGCGTGCCGGAATCGACGCGGCTCGTGCCCGCCTTCTGAAAACGGACCCGGGGGCACGCTCCCGGGTTACCCAACCACAGCGGAGCAAAGAAGGACGCCGATGGATCTTTCCTCACCCTGGGTCGCCGCATTGCTCGCGCTCTTCATCTGGTGGTTTGCCACCGGCGCGATCCTCTTCGTCGTGAAGCGCGCCGACCGCGAGGGCGGGGACGCCCATGTCTGGTCCGTGCTCCTCGGTCTGCCGGTCCTGTTCGGCGGCGTCATCGGCTATCATGCCTCGCTGGCGGACGCGTCGGTGAACGGGGTCTATCTCGGCTTTCTCTCCGCTCTCGCGATCTGGGGCTGGATCGAGCTTGCCTTCCTCTCCGGCGTCATCACCGGCCCGAACCGGTTCGAATGCCCGATCGGCACACCGCAATGGGAGCGGTTCATCCGCGCCTGGGGCACGATCGCCTACCACGAACTGCTCCTCGCGGGGGCGCTCGGGGCGATGCTCTGGCTCGCCTGGGGCGCCGAGAACATCTTCGGGTTCTGGACCTTCGCGGTGCTGTTCTTCGCCCGCGTCTCCGCCAAGCTCAACCTCTTCTTCGGCGTTCCCAAGATCAATACCGAGTTCCTGCCGGAGCCGCTGCGCCATCTGCCGAGCCACTTCCGCTTCGCCAAGATGAACGCGCTCTTCCCGGTTTCGGTGACCGCCCTCACCTTCGCGATCGCCTGCTGGTTCGAACGGCTCCATGCTGTCGACGACCCGGCGCAACTGGTGGGCTTCGCCCTGCTGGCCTCGATGACCGCGCTCGCCCTGCTCGAGCACTGGTTCATGGTGCTGCCGCTGCCCGACGAGAAACTCTGGCGCTGGATGATCCCCGCGCCCAAGACGAACGAAAAGATGAGAGAGGACGCCAATGGACTTTGACGCGCTGTTTCAGGACCAGCTCGACCGGCTGAGGGACGAGGGCAACTACCGGGTCTTCGCCGAACTCGAGCGGAAATGCGGCGCCTTCCCGAAGGCGGCCAACCACGGGCACGGCCCCGACGAGATCACCGTCTGGTGCTCGAACGACTACCTCGGCATGGGCCAGCACCCCACGGTCGTGGAGGCGATGGCCGAAACCGCGCGCACCTGCGGCACCGGCGCCGGCGGCACGCGGAACATCTCCGGCAACAACCTGCACCACCGCGAACTCGAGCGTGAGCTGGCGGACCTTCACAACAAGGACAGCGCCCTCCTCTTCTCGTCGGGATACGTCTCGAACTGGGCCGCTCTCTCGACGCTGGGAAGCCGCCTGCCCGGCGCCGTCATCCTCTCGGACGCGCTGAACCACGCGAGCATGATCGAGGGCATCCGCCATTCCCGCGCCGACAAGGCGATCTGGAAGCACAACGACCCCGAGGATCTCGACCGCAAGCTCGCCGCGGTCGGCCCCGACCGGCCCAAGATCGTCGCCTTCGAAAGCGTCTATTCGATGGACGGCGACATCGCGCCCATCGCCGAGATCTGCGACGTGGCCGACAAGCACGGCGCGATGACCTATATCGACGAAGTGCACGCGGTCGGCATGTACGGCCCCCGCGGCGGCGGCGTGGCGGAACGCGAGGGTCTCATGGACCGGATCACGCTGATCGAGGGCACGCTCGGCAAGGCGTTCGGCACCTTCGGCGGCTACGTCACCGGATCGGCGGCGCTCTGCGACTTCATCCGGTCCTTCGCCTCGGGCTTCATCTTCACGACCGCCCTGCCCCCGGCCGTGGCCGCGGCGGCGACGGCCTCGATCCGCCATCTCAAGAGATCCGAGATGGAGCGCGCGAAACAGCGGCGACAGGTCGCGAGGCTCCGCGCCAGGCTCGACGCGGCGGGCATTCCGCACATGGAGAACCCCAGCCACATCATTCCGGTGATGATCGGCGATCCGGTGAAATGCCGGATGCTCTCGGACATGCTGATGGACGACTGGGGCATCTACGTGCAGCCGATCAACTATCCCACCGTGCCCAAGGGCACGGAGCGGCTGCGTATCACGCCGGGGCCGCTCCATGGCGACGAGGACATCGATTATCTCGTGACCGCGCTTTCATCGCTCTGGAACCAGTGCGCGCTAAGCCGCGCTATTGCATAGCACAAGGATTTCTGGCCTTTACGGTGTTGGAAAACGCTCTAGGCTCACGCACCGGTTAAGTTAAGGGAGACTACCACATGACGAAATTCTGGATTGCCGCCGCTGCAGGCGCGCTTCTTTCGGGACCGGCCTTCGCCTCCGCCCATCTCGGTCCGGGCGACCCCGCCGCGGGCGAGGAGATCTTCAACCAGTGCCAGAGCTGCCACAACATCGTCGATGACGAGGGTGAGGTGATCGCGGGTCGCCCGAACGTGCGCACCGGCCCCAACCTCTACAACGTCGTGGGCCGGCAGGCCGGCACGGTCGAAGGCTTCCGCTATCGTCCCGACATCGTCGCCGCCGGCGAGCAGGGGCTCGTCTGGGACGCGGAAGGCCTGACCGCCTATCTGCAGGATCCGGGCGGCTTCCTGTCGGAGACGCTCGACAAGAACGCGCGCAGCGGCATGGCCTATCGTCTGCGGACGGAAGAGGACGCGCAGAACATGGCCGCCTACCTCGCCACCCACAGCCCGCAGGCCGAGGAAGGCGAAGCGACCAACTGATCGGGCGATCCGGTCGCCGACGAACGCCGCCGGGCCGCGCCCGGCGGCTTCTTTCTTGGCGACGGCCCTACCTCAGGGCGCCCGCATCCCTCAGCGCATCGTATCTCACCTGATCGAACCACCAGGTGTCGATGCCGCGATCGTAGGGCGGCTTCGCCTCGGGCTTTCCGAAGACATCCCAGTAGGCGATCCAGTGCGTGCCCTTGTACCAGTTGGGCACCCAGATGTGCATCGCCCGCAGCACCCGGTCCAGCGCCCTCACCCGCGTTTCCATCTCCTCGCGCGTATCGGCGGCAATGATGCCTTCGATCATCGCGTCGACCGTCTCGTTTCCGACCCCCGAAAAATTCAGCGATCCGGGCGCGTCGACGCTCCGCGAGCCGAAGATGGTCCCCAGCTCGACGGACGGATTGAGCGGCAGCACCAGCCGCCCCGCGACGATGTCGTAGTCGAAATCCTCCTGCCGCTGCTGGTACTGCGCGAAATCGACCTTGGTGTAGACCGCGTCGATACCGGCGGCCTTCATGTTCTCGATGAAGGGCAGGATGATGCGCTCGAAGGCGGGACTCGCGTTCAGGAACTCGATCGTCAGCCGTTCGCCCGCCACATTCCGCCGAAGACCGTCGTCGCCCACCATCCACCCCGCATCGTCGAGGAGCGTGCCGGCCCGGCGGATCATCTGTCGGTCGGTCGACTGGGTCGAACTCACCGGCGGCACGTAGGCGGGTTCGGAGAAGACGGTCTCCGGCAAGCCGTCCCGGAAGCGCTCGAGAAAGGCCAGCTCCGCCCCCTCCGGCAGCCCGTCGGCCTGCATCGAGGTATTCTCCCAGAAACTGTCCGTGCGCTCGTAGAGGCCGGAGAACAGCGTCTCGTTGGACCATTCGAAGTTGAAGAGATAGCCGAGCGCCTGCCGGACCCGGGGGTCCTGCAGCCTCTCGTTCCGAAGGTTCAGCCAGAACCCCTGCGCGCCCGAAGACCGTCCGTCCGGGATCTCCTCCCGGATCACCCAGCCCTGATCGAGCGCCGGAAAGTCGTAGGCCGTCGCCCAGATCGCCGACATGAACTCCTCGTGGAACAGGTAGCCACCGCTCTTCAGCGCCTCGAACGACGCGGTGTTGTCGGCGAAGTATTCGTAGGTCACGCATCCGAAGTTGTCGCTGCCCACGTTCACCGGCAGCCGCTCGCCCCAGTAGTCGGGGTTCCGGCAATAGGTGATCGAGCGGCCTGCGTCGACACGGTCGACGAGATACGGGCCCGATCCCAGCGGCGGTTCGAGTGTCGACTCGTTGAAGGGCACGGTCTCGTAGTAGTGCTGCGGCAGGATGTCGATCTCGCCGATACGCGCCGCGAGGTCGCGCGTCGCAACGCCGTCGCGGAACGTGAAACGGACGCGGTGCGGCCCCTCGGCCTCGATCGCGACGACGTCCTCCAGCGTGATCCGGTAGTACGGCACACCGTCCGTCTTCAGCGTCTCGAAGGTCCACACCACGTCGTCGGCCGTGACGGGCTCGCCGTCGGCGAAGCGCGCCTCGGGCCGCAGGTTGAAGATCACCCAGCTGCGGTCCTCGGGATACTCGATCGTCTCGGCGAGAAGTCCGTACATCGCGTCCGGCTCGTCGTAGGCGCGCGCGAGAAGGCTGTCGTACAGCCGCTCGAGGCCCTGCGCCGCCTCGCCCTTCAGGATGAAGGCGTTCAGGCTGTCGAAGGTCTGGGAGGCGAGCGTGCCGCGGAAGCTGATGAACCCGCCCTTCGGCGCATCCGGGTTCACGTAGTCGAAATGCGCGAAATCGGCGGGATACTTGAGTTCGCCAAAAGCCGAGATCCCGTGGCCGACCGTGGCGTCCTGCGACCAGGCGGCGCTTGCGAGGCCCGCGCCCGCGACAAGAAAGATGAAATTCCGAATGCGCCGCATCGCGATCCTCCGCCCGTTGCCCTTGCGTCAACGATAGTACGATTCCGGGTCCGGCAAAGCGAGAAGGTCTCGCGGTGCCCGGAGGCCTCCGCTCAGGACACGACCACGATGTCCGCCACGTCGCCGTCCACCGACTGGCAGGCCGCAAGCACCCTGCCCTTCAGATGCGTCTCCACATAAGCCGCATGAAACCGGCTCGGCGCCGCGAGGACGAGCCGCCCCCCTGCCCTCTCCCGACGCGAGAGATGCCGCAGCCAGGCGCCATAGGTCGCCGCGTCCTCGGCATGGAGGATGGCCTGCGCCAGCGCCCATTCGGTCCCCGTCGAGACGTCGGGCGCGGGCACGTCTCCCCGCACCGGCAGCGGCACGACGTCTGGCGCCGGGGCCTCGCCCATGCGCAGGGCGAAGTCCGGACCGACCGCCTCCCACCGGCCTTTCGTGTCCTCGAGGATCCGCCCGATCCCGAGCGCGTATTCGGTCACCCGGCCCCGCGCGCCCTGACGGCGCACCTCGAGCCAGCCCATGCCCCGGAGCTTCGCCATCTCGCGCTTCACCGTGCGCTCGTCGCAATCCCAGAGACGGGCGATCTCCCGCTGCCCGACGGCAAGCTCGTCCCGCGCCCAGTTGTAGCGGGCGGTGATCAGCGTCATCAGGCGCAGCACCAGCCGCTGCGGCGCTTTCCCGTTCGACAACGCGAATGCCCCCATGGCGGTCAGCAGATCGTACTTGCGCGCCGCCGCCTGGCGACCCACGGGTCTTGCGAAGATCATCGCCCTCGGTTCCTTGCGGGGCTGCGCCCCGGTCCGCCTCAATTTCCCGCCGATCCATCTTGCCGTGAACTCGACGCTTTTTCGTTGTTGAGACCGATTTGCGTCCCGATTGCCGATTCTGTCAACCCCCGGGCCGGGGACGGGCTCGATCCAATTCCAATTCCGGGATGAAATCCGGTCAGTACAGGTATGGGGTGACACTCAGAGTGTCCCCTATAGCGCAGAAAATGTCACCCAATATCTGGTGGTGTGTGACACCCTGTCCCCCTATCGGAAGGCATCTCGCACCGGGCTTCGGTGCTGCACCCCGCGGCCTTGGCCGAATCGCCAGGGCATTGATTTTGCCCGTGTCCCCGCGGGGACATCGCATTGCGACCCGGATGATATTCGGTTTTGCGTTTTTCGCAAATTCGGCGTAAATCGGTTTCAGGCAGGAATTAACGTCCCCCAGAGGACAGGAGCAGGCATGTACACGCACACCGACCTCGCCCGGCTGCAGGCGCAATCGCTGAAGATGCAGGGCTGGATACGGCAGCAGACCTATTCCCCCGAGAACGAGAAGACGCTGCGCCGGTTCTCCTCCTGGGAGGTGGGCGAACTGATCTTCAAGGTGAACCAGTCCACCCTGCGCGGCCGTCTCGCCGCCGACCCCTCGCTGCCCCAGGGCATCACCGAGGAGGACGGACGCCAGCGCTGGTACACGCTCGAGGAGATCAACGAGATGCGCCGCCGGCTCAAGGTGAATCGCAAGAGCCTGATGCCCTACCGCCCGCCGAACGCCCGCGCGATCCGCGCCGCCATCGCGAACTTCAAGGGCGGCGCCGGCAAGTCGACGGTGGCGCTTCACTTCGCCCATGCCGCCGCCCTCGACGGCTATCGGGTGCTGGTCGTGGACTTCGACCCGCAGGCGACGCTGAGCCACTCCATGGGACTGTCGGACGTGGCCGAGGAATACACCGTCTGGGGCATCATGGCGCGCGACCTCGTGCGCGAGACCGACCGGATGAACACGGTCGCCACGGGGGCGGAGAGCGGCGCCGCCCTGCCCCGCCGCAAGCTCCCGGCGTCGATCACCGACATGGGGCTTGGCGATCTGCGCGTGACCGACTTCATCAAGCCGACCTGCTGGCCGACAATCGACATCGTGCCGTCCTGCGCCAACGCGGCCTTCGTGGAGTTCGCAAGCGCCCAGTATCGCCACCTGAACCCGGAGTGGTCGTTCTTCGCCGCCGTCTCGCGCTACCTCGACGCGCTGGCCCCGGACGCCTACGACGTGATCCTCTTCGATTGCCCGCCCGCCATTGGCTACCAGTCGATGAACGCGGTCTTCGCCGCCGACGTGCTCTACATCCCCTCCGGGCCGGGCTACTGGGAATACGATTCGACCACCTCCTTCATCGGCCAGCTCGCCGAGGCGCTCGAGGACCTGTCGCGGTTCTCCAACGTCGTCCCCGCGGGGACGATGACCCTGCCCAAGGCATTCCGCGACGTGCGGTTCCTGCTCACCCGCTACGAACCCGGCAACGAGTTGCACCGCGCGATGCGGTCAGCCTTCGTCAAGGTGTTCGAGGACAGGATGACCGAGCATCCCATCGAGATGACGCGGGCGGTCGAGCAGTCGGGGCGATTCCTGTCCTCGATCTACGAGACCGACTACCGCGACATGACGCGCGAGACCTGGCGGCGCGCCCGCGCCTCATTCGACCGCGCCTACGAGGAATTCAGAGGCCATGTGACCACCGCGTGGGCGCAAATGGAGGCCGAGGCATGAGCAAGCGACGCGTCTTCGACATCGATTTCCCGGACGACACCCCGGCCGACGCCCCTGCCCCGTCGGTCGAGCACCGGCGCGGCCCGATGGCCGCCGCCATCGTGGAGAACGCCGACGCGCTGGCCGAGCGCTCCGCCGCGGAGGCCGCGATCCGGGCGGAGAACGACCGGCTCGCGCATGAGCACGTCCGGCTGAAGAAACTGGGGCTGATCACCGATCTGGTCCCGGTCCACGAGATCCGCGTGGCCAAGCTGACCCGCGACCGGCGCCCGGACCGCGACCCGGAGCTCGACGAACTCAAAGCGTCGATCCGGGCGATCGGACTTTCGAACCCGATCCGCGTGGAACATGACGGCGCGGGATACGAACTCGTCCAGGGCTTCCGGCGGCTGATGGCCTACCGGGAGCTGCATGAGGAGACCGGCGAGGAGCGTTTCGCCGCGATCCCGGCCGGGCTGCTGCCCAAGGGCGAAAGCCTCGACAGCCTCTACCGCCGGATGGTCGACGAGAACCTCGTGCGCCGCGACATCACCTTCGCCGAGATGGGGATGCTGGTGCTCAACTACATGGAGGACCACCCCAACGAGACGGACGACCTTCACGCGGTCACGGAAAGGCTCTATTCCAGCGCGAATCGGCAGAAAAGGAGCCATATCCGCACCTTCGTCCGGCTGATGCAGGAAATCGGCGGCGCAGTGCGGCATCCGGAGGCGATTCCGCGTGCATTAGGGACTGAACTGGTCCGGATCTTCGACGAGGAACCGCATGCGGCGGGCGATCTGGCGGCGGACCTCAACCTGCTGCCGGAGAATGCGTCGGCCGAGGACGAGCTTGCCCTGATGCGGGCCGCGGCGCAGGGACGCCCGGCGCCCCGGCCGCAACCGAAGCCCAGGTCGCAGGCGGTGGCGAAGACCACACTGAAGCTCGCGCGCCCCGAGGGGACCGCGAAATGCACCGCGGCCGATGGACGGGTGGAGTTGCGGTTGCCGCGGGATTTTTCCGCTGTGGACCGCGCGCGGCTGGAACAGGCGGTCGAGGCGTTCTTCGAGGCGCTGGACCGGGACCGCGACGCCGGCCCGCGGATCCGCTCCACGTAACGCATTGAAAATCAACATGTCCCCGCGGGGACATGCGATCCGTACGTCCCGGTTCCAAGGCACGGGCGTGTTTCAGGCAGGATGCGCCGCAGGCCCAACCCGCTTCAACTCATTGATTTGAAACATGTCCCCGCGGGGACGCGTCGCCGTTGGCGGGTGCGAGGCGGTCGAGATAGGCGGAGACGGCCCGGACGACCGCCTCGGGGTCCTCTTCGTGCAGAAGATGGCCCCTGCCCTCGAACCCCTGGTACTCGGCATTCCGCATGCGCGCCGCCGCCTCGCGGGAGACCCGCCCCGGCACCGTGCCGTCGTCCTCGCCCACGAGAAACAGCGTGGGTGTGTCGATATACGGCAGCCGCTCCGCCAGCATCTCCACGTCCCACTGCGCCATCATCGCGAGCGTGCCGTCGACATGGCTCCGGTCCGAAGCGAGGCGGCGGTAGAGCGCGATGCCGTGGTCGTCGATCTCGGAGCCGGTCGAGGCGACGAGCTCCGCCACCCGGCGCTCGCTCGTCGCAATGCGCGAGAACACGAGCGGGACGAACGGGTTCATCGACAGAAGCTTGGCCATCATCGGGAACAGCCATCCCGCGATGCCCTCGAAGGCGCCGAGCGCCGGGTTGATCCCGACGACGCCGCTGGGATGCAGATGGTCGGCCAGCTCGAGCGCGAGCGCGCCGCCGACGGAATGGCCGACGATGAGGTCCGGGGACCACCCCTGATCCTCGCACAGCGCGGCGATGTCCTGGGCCATGAGCCGCAGCGTGCAGCGCTGGCGGGTGCCCATCCGGCTGAAGCCCTGCCCGGGCAGGTCGGGCGCCACCACATGATGGCGCTCGGCCAGGAGCGGCATCAGCCGGCGCCAGGTCTGGGTCGCGCCGCCCGCGCCGTGCAGCAGGAGAATCGTGGGGCCGGCGCCGGCCTCCTGGACGTGCCAGCGATGCGGGCGGACGTCGACGAAGCGGGAATGCTCCCTGTTGGGCCAGCTCGGGCCGTCGGTGGCCCAGTCCATCGGGGTCAGTCTCCCAGAGCCGCTGAGACGGCCGTGGAGAGCCTCTGGGCGTCCGCGCGGGGCAGGGCGATGTAGGGGCCGTTCAGCGCCCCGGCGAGGGCCCTGAGCGCCTCCTGCGGCCGTGCCGCGGTGTCGATGACGAGCGTGGGGGTGCCTTGAGCCCGCAGCGAGCGCGCGACCCGCGTGGCGTCCTCGCCCGCCTGCGCCCGGTTCGCGGTGCCGTCAAGGGCGATGTTCGCGCGTCCGTCGGTCAGCAGGGCGAGCGTCGGCGACATTCCCCGCGACCGGGCCTGGTGGGCGACCTCCATCGCGGCCTGAAGGCCGTGGGCGAGAGGTGTCCCGCCACCCCCGGGCAGCGCCGCGAGGCGCCGCTTGGTCTGGACGAGCGAGCGCGTGGGCGGCAGGAGGATCTCCGCGCCGTCGCCCCGGAACGCGACCAGCGCGACGTAGTCGCGGCGCGAATAGGCTTCGCCGAGCAGCAGCTCGACCGCGCCCTTGGCTTCCGCGAGCCGGGCCATCGCGGCGGAGCCGGAGGCGTCGACGGCGAAGACGAGAAGGCGGTCGGACGTCTCCTCGAACCGCTTCACGCGGATGTCCTCGGCGCGGATATGGACGAGATGTCCCCGCGGGGACTGCGCCCGGCGCATCGGCTGCCACGGCGCGGCGGCCCTGAGCGTCGCGACGAGGTCGATCTTCGATCTGCCGTCCAGCCGCCCGGGCCGGGAGGGCAGGGGGCGGCCGCGGCGATTGCCCGCCTTCGCCGCTCCGGTTCCCGATGCGCCGGAGGCCGCGCTGGCGGCGCGGCCCGCGGCGAGGTGGGCGAGCAGGTCGGGCGGCAGGGCGGCCCGGACCGCCTCGAGGAGGATCTCCTCGGGGATCGCCAACTCTCCCTGATCGTCGCCGTCGTGGCTGTCGTCCTGCGGCTCTTCGTCGGGCGCCGGAGGCGGGGAGGGATCCTCTTCTTCCGGCTGAGAGGAGTCGACTTCAATCGCCCTATGCGCGAATACCAGCGTGGCGGCTCTCTCGATATCGTCGGTGTCGACCCGGTCCCGGCCGAAGAGCGCGGCCGAGGCCCGGGCGGCCGCCATCGCGAGAAGCGGCGGGCGCAGGCTGTGGATGCCGCACTGCGTGGCGAGGACGGCGAGTTGCTCGGCTTGCCCGGGGTCGAGGGTCACGCGCCCCAGCCGATCGCGAGCCGCCTCGATCGCGGGACGGTCGATCCCTACCGTCTCGACGGTGGACAGGGAGATCCCGTCGAGCGCGACGAAGAAGGCGAGCCGCTCGGACAGGGCGGAGCGCAATATTTCGTCCGGTTCGGCGCCTTCGTCGAGGGCGACGAGACAGTGCGAGCGGGCGTCGAGCGCCTGACCGAGCCGCACGGCGAGACCGCCGGGACAGCGCTCGGCCATCGTCAGGACGAGCGCGGACGGTTCGGCGAGAAGCCCGCGGGTCTCCACGACATGCCCGGACGACAGGGTCGCCGAGATGTCGACCCCGCCGAAGAGCTGATCGTCGGTGATGTTGGGGTGGATCCTCCGGCGGGGCAGGGGGAGCGCGTCGAGCAATTCCATGAACCGATCGCGGACCGGGCCCGCGCGGGCCCGGAGCCAGAGGCCGCGCAGCCCCTCCGGGTCGATCGCGAGCAGCGACAGCGCCAGCGTGGCGCGGGCCCAGGCGTCGTATGCGCCTTCGTCGTTCACTCGGCGGCGACCTGCACCGGTCCGAAGAGCTCGTCGACGGTGCGCGCGACGCGGATCGTGGAGCCCGCCTCGTCCAGCGGATCGCGGCGAAGCCGGTGGCGGAGCGCCGACGGCGCGATCTTCCGCAGATGCGCCCGGGTGACAGCCTCGGCGCCCTCGAAGGCGGCCAGAGCGCGGGCGGCGCGCAGCAGGGTGAGCTCCCCCCGGAGGCCGTCGGCCCCAAGCGCGACGCAAAGCTCCGCGCAGTCGACGAGCGCCGCCTCGGGGGTCCGGAGGCCCTTCACGGCGCCGCGGGCGGCAAGGATGCGCTTGCGCAGCTTGGTATCCTGGGTTCGCCAGCGTTTCATGAAGGCTGCATGGTCTGTCTCGTAGGCGTCGCGACGGCGAATCACCTCGATCCGCTGGGCGATGTCCTTCGGAGAGGCGACTTCGACCGACAGGCCGAACCGGTCGAGAAGCTGCGGGCGCAACTCGCCCTCCTCGGGGTTGCCCGAGCCCACGAGGACGAACCGCGCCGCGTGGCGTATGCTGAGCCCTTCGCGTTCAACGACATTCTCGCCGGACTGGGCGACGTCGAGAAGAAGATCGACGATGTGGTCCTCGAGCAGGTTGACCTCGTCGATGTAGAGATAGCCGCGATTCGCGCGGGCCAGCAGCCCCGGCTCGAACGCCTTCTCGCCGCGGGTCAGCGCCCGCTCGATGTCGAGGGCGCCGACGACGCGATCCTCGGTCACGCCGAGCGGAAGGTCGACCACGGGCGTCGGGCGCTTCGTCACCTTTTTCGAGCCTATTTCAGCCCAATCCGGGCAGTGCTCGAGGCGTTCGGAATTCACCGGACAGCCTTCGACCTGCTCGATCTCGGGCAGAAGCGCGGCGAGGGCCCGCACGGCGGTCGACTTGCCCGTGCCCCTGTCGCCGAAGACCAGCACGCCGCCGATGCCGGGATCGATCGCGGTCATGATCATGGCCTGCTTCATCTCGTCCTGTCCGACGATCGCGCTGAACGGGAACGGTTGTCTCATGCGGCGGTCCTTTCGCGTGTCCCGAGAGGGTCGTCTCCCTCCCACTGGCCCTCGGCCCCGAGCACGCGGAACCGGGCGTAGAGTTCTTCATTGAACCAGCCCTCGTCGCGCACGGCGCGGATCGCGCGGGCGTGGGGGCCGTCTTTCCGGGCGAAGTTCGCCATGGTGTCGGTGTCCGGCCAGATCGAGAAGGTGACCTGGTGGAACCAAGGCACCTCGCCGATGCCGATCTTGAAGATCACGTTCGGGTCCTCGCCGATCACCGACTGGATGTCGGGGACGCGGCCCCAGAATTTCATCAGAACCGACGGCTTGAGCGTCGCCCGGGTGAGCGCCGCGACCGGGCCGGGAAGCGAGCGGTCCTCGACGTGGAACGGGGTCACGCCCGACCACGCGCCGCGCGCGGAGGCCGGAGACAGGTAGAGCGTGCAGCTTTCCACGGCCCTGCGGCGCCAGCGCCGGAACACCGGCTCCGAGGCAACCCGGTGCCGCGCCGCGTCCTCCGACGGCCAGGTCGCCAGAATCGCCCAGACCGCCGTGTTCGGAACCGGCGTGAACCCCTCGCCCGTGCCCGACCCGCAAAGCTTCCAGAACCCGACGTCCGGCATCCGCATGAAGTCGAGCCGGGCCGCGCCCATCTGCCCGAGCGCCCAGAGACGCGCGGTGGCGGGACCGAAGCGGAACAGGCTGAGGCTGACGGTTTGGATCGTGCGACTCCCTCGAAGTGTCAACTAAGTCTGACACGGCTGCGTCAGGAAATAAAGAGATCTCACGCCGTGACAAAATCGCACTTCTGCCGGATTGTAAATCTGGATTGACACATGTAGCCTCCACCAAGGTCAGCGAGGTTCCGGATGAAGAGCATACCCGATCCCAGGAGCGAAGCCATCGTCATCGGCGCGGGCCTCGGCGGCCTCGCCGCGGCGATGCGGCTCGGCGCGAAAGGCTACCGCGTCACGGTTCTCGACAAGCTGGATGTCGTCGGCGGGCGGGCCTCCTCCATGACCGAGAACGGGCACCGGTTCGACCTCGGTCCGACGATCGTGACGGTGCCGGAGGTGTTCCGCAAGCTCTGGGCCGCCTGCGGGCGCGACTTCGACACCGACGTCGACCTGCGCCCGCTTGACCCGTTCTACGAGATCCGCTGGCCCGACGGGTCGCATTTTACGGCGCGCGGCGACACCGATGCCATGGTCGCGGAGGTGGCGCGCCTCTCACCCGGCGACGTGGCGGGATACCAGAGGTTCCTCAAGGACAGCCAGCGCCGCTACGTCGTCGGGTACGAGGGCATGGTGGCGGAGCCGATGCACCGTCTCTGGGAGACGATCAAGGTGCTGCCGGAATTCGCGAGGCTCCGCGCGGATCGATCCATCCTCGGCCATGCCCGGGCGCGCGTGAAGGACGAGCGGCTGCGGATGGCGCTGTCTTTCCACCCGCTCTTCATCGGCGGCGACCCGATGCACGTGACCTCGATGTACGCGCTCGTCTCGCATCTCGAGAAGGAATACGGCGTGCATTATGCCGTCGGCGGCGTGCAGGCCATCGCCTCGGCCATGGCGCGGGTGATCGAGGGGCAGGGCGGGCGGATCCGGCTCGGCGCCGAGGCCGAGGAGATCGTTGTCCGCAACGGCGCGGCCGAGGGCGTGCGGCTGGCCGGCGGAGAGATGCTGCGCGCGCCGCTCGTGGTGTCCAACGCCGATGCCGGTCACACCTATTCGCGCCTGATGAAGAGCGTGCCGAAGCGGCGCTGGTCGGATCGCAAGCTCGACAGCCGCCGCTGGAGCATGGGGCTCTTCGTCTGGTACTTCGGCACGACCGGCACGGCGGGCCTGTGGCCGGACGCCGGCCATCACACGATCCTGTCCGGCCCGCGCTACGAGGGGCTGCTGCGCGACATCTTCGTCAAGGGCCGTCTGGCGGACGACATGAGCCTCTACGTCCACCGGCCCTCCGTTACGGACCCGACCGTGGCGCCCGAGGGCGACGACACCTTCTACGCCCTGTCGCCCGTGCCGCACCTCGGCCATGCCGATCCGGTCGACTGGGCGGCGGAGGCGGAACCCTACAGGCGGAAGGTGGCCGAAGAGCTGCAGCGGCTGATTCCGGGCTTCGAGGATCACCTCTCGGCCTCCCTTGTCTTCACGCCGGAGACCTTCCGCGACCGGTATCTCTCGCCTCTGGGCTGCGGCTTCTCGATCGAGCCGCGCATCCTGCAGTCGGCATGGTTCCGGCCGCACAACGTGAGCGAGGAGGCAAGGGGTCTCTACCTCGTCGGCGCGGGAACGCATCCCGGCGCGGGTCTGCCCGGCGTGGTTTCCTCGGCCGAGGTGCTGGGCAAGCTGGTGCCGGACGCCGACACGATCCCGGTCGAGCAGAGGATGGCGGCGGAATGAGACAAGCGGACCTCGACCACTGCCGCGAGGCGATCCGGCACGGGTCGCTCTCGTTCCATGCCGCGTCGAGGCTCCTGCCGGCGCGGGTTCGCGACCCGGCGCTCGCGCTCTACGCCTTCTGCCGGCTGGCGGACGACGCGGTGGACCTGCACGACGAGAAGCCGGCGGCGGTCCTGACGCTCCGCGACCGGCTCGACCTGATCTATCGGGGCACGCCGCGCAACGCGCCCGCCGACCGCGCTTTCGCGGCGGTGATCGAGGCGCACGAGATGCCGAGGGCGCTGCCCGAGGCCTTGCTCGAAGGCCTCGCCTGGGACGCGGCGGGGCGGCGCTGCCAGACGCTGTCGGATCTGTTCGACTATTCGGCGCGGGTCGCCGGCGCGGTCGGGGCGATGATGTGCGTCCTGATGGGGGTGCGCGACGCCAATGCGCTCGCGCGGGCCTGCGATCTCGGCGTCGCGATGCAGCTTACCAACATCGCCCGCGACGTGGGCGAGGACGCGCGGGCGCGGCGGATCTACCTGCCGCTCGACTGGCTGGCGGCGGAGCGGATCCATCCGGAGGCCTTCTTCGCCGACCCGCTGCCCGACGAGAAGATCCGGCGCATGGTGCGGCGGTTGCTTCTGCAGGCGGATCGTCTCTATTTCCGCGCCGAGGCCGGAATTCCTGCGCTGCCGCTCGCCGCGCGCCCCGGCATCTACGCCGCACGGCACGTCTATGCCGGGATCGGCGGGGCGATCGTGCGAAACGGGTACGACACGGTCAGCTATCGGGCGCGGACCTACAGGGCGCAGAAGGCGGGATGGCTGGGGCTGTCGCTTGCGCGGTCCGGTCTGTCTCTGGTGATGCCGATGTCGGCCGTCCTCTACGCCCGGCCGCTCGATGAGACGCGCTTTCTCGTCGAGGCCGCCGCGCGGTCGGTTCCCGACCAGGCGGGGCGGACGGAGCGGCTTCTGGGCCTCTTCGCCGATCTCGAAGCGCGGGAGCGTGAGACTCGGGGACTGGAACAATCCGGCGTGTGAGTTAGATACCGTCCATGGACTGGACGCTCTTCGCCATCTTCCTCGCCGCATGCTTTGCCGCCGGATCCACCGGCGCGCTGTTCGAGCCGGGCAAATGGTACGAGAGCCTTTCCAAACCGTCGTGGACGCCGCCCAACTGGCTCTTTCCCGTGGCCTGGGCCACACTCTACCTTTTCATCGCAGCCGCGGCCGCCCGGGTCGCCCCGCTGGAGGGGAGCCAATACGCGATGGCCTTCTTCGCGCTCCAGATCGCGCTCAACACGCTCTGGACGCCGGTGTTTTTCGGATTGAAGCGCATGGGGGCGGGTATGGTCGTGCTCGTCGCGCTCTGGATCGCGGTGGCGACGACGCTGGGCATCTTCTGGTCGCTCGACTGGATCGCGGGGCTTCTGTTCGTGCCCTATCTCGTGTGGGTGACGGTGGCCGGCGCGCTCAACTACACCGTCTGGCGGATGAACCCCGACGCGCAGCCGACCTGATCGCGCGCCTGCGGCGCTCCATGCGGCGCCTCCGGCGGGAGTATTTTCGCCGAGATGAAGAGCCGGGCCCTGCGCTCCGCTTCATCTCGGGGGAAATACTCCGGGGGAGCCCGAGGGGGCAGTGCCCCCTCGGACAGCAGTCAGGCCGGGAACCGCCAGCCGGCCCGGCGCGGGACGCGGACCGCGAGCATCGGCTTCAGTAGCGCCGAGGCGAAGCGGTCGAGATCGAGCGCCTCGTGGACGCCCTCGGTCTCTTCTCCGTTGATCCGGGTCCGGACCACCGAGCGAGAGTAGAACGGGGCGTCGAGCATCGCCTTGACCTGTCGTGGGCGGTGGCCGGCATCGGACCGCGTCTCGCGCCCGACGGCCCAGAGCGAGCGGGCGAAGCGGGTGCGGGGCGGCATCGGCATGGTCTCGGCCGCGCCTCCTTCGGTGAAACGCACCCCGAACTCCAGATGCGTGCCGTCCCGCCGCGTCGCGTCGTAGAAGCAGGCGGCGCCGCCCCGGAGCGGGAAGCGGCCCCAGGTCCAGTAGGAGAAATCGCTTTCGAGCGCGCGGGTGCCGTAATTGGCGTCGAAATAGCCGTGGCCGGTCCATTGCCAGCCGCGGTTGAGATCGACGTCGATCCGTGCGGTGGGTGCGAACGGCCGCCAGATGTGCGTGCCGGTCCCGAGAAGCGGCAGTTCGACACCCGTGATGGCCGAGGGCGTGACGGTGATCCGTCCGCGCACCCGCGACACCAGCGGAAGCGACGAGATTTCGTCGATGTCGATTTCCAGCCGGCCGTTCCGCCAGCGCAGGGAGGAGGGGCCGACGGTGAAGGTGTCGCTGGTCTGGCGGAGCGCCGCCTCGCCCCGGTCGGTCATTGTGAAGCGCCCGCCGGGCCCGTAGGTCGCGACGTTGATGCAGACGTGGTCGTGCGGCCGCCGGCGTCCCGACCAGGCGTACCAGGGCGAGAAGACCGAGCCTATGAAGGCGATGACGGAGACGGCGCGGGTGCCGTCATCGGAGATCCCGTCGACGTACCACCAGGCGTAGCCGTCGGGCGGGATCTCAAGGTTGAAGTTCGGTCCGTCAAAATCGCCTCGGCCGCGTGCCGCCCGGAGAGGGTCGCCATCGGCACTCCCGCCCCCGGGTGCGTGCCGCCCCCCGCGAGGTAGAGCCCCGGGAGCGGCGTCCGCGCCGTGGGCCGGTCGAAGGCCGCCGTCAGACCGTGCGGGCTCCGCCCGTAGAGGGATCCGCGGCTCGCCGGAAAGAGATCCTCGAAGAGCTGCGGTGTCGTCAGGGCGGTGTCCGGCGGCTCGGGTCCGAAGGTCAGGCCATGCTGTGCCAGGGTGCGGAATGTGAGTGTCCGGCATGTGTCGATGTCCTCGGGTGTGCCGCCGGGGAGCGGCGGCGCGTTCATGATGATCTCGAATCGTTCTGTTTCCGGTGCGTCAGAGCCTGATCCGCGGTCCTGGGCGCAGACGTAGAGTGTCGGCGTCTCGGGCAGGCGGCCCTCGGCGATCGGGCCGAATTCCGCGCGCGGGTCCGGGCCGAAGAAGACGTTGTGGTGGTGGAGGTCGGGGCCGCGCGGGCGGGCGGCGAAGGTCCAGACATTGGCGGAGAGGCTGCGCGGTTCGACGGTGCGCTGCGGGACCGCCCGCCTTGCCCCGTCGCCCAGAAGGCCGGTTTCGAGCGCGCGCGGATCGCCATTGAAGACGACGCGCGCGGCGGGAAGACGGACGCCGCTTGCAAGGTGCACCGCAGCGACGCGGCCCGACTGGACCTCGATCCGGCGTGCGGGCGCGTCGTAGTGGAGTGTCGCGCCTTTCGAGATCGCGAGGTCTTCCATGGCCCGCGCCAGCCGGTGCATGCCCCCCTCCACGCGCCAGACGCCGGATGCCTCCGCGTGCCAGATCAGCGCGAGCACGGCGGGCGCGGCGAAGGGAGAGCCCCCCACGTAGGTCGCGTAGCGCCCGAAGAGCTGGCGCAGGCGCGGGTCGCGGAACTGCCGGGCGAGGGAGGCGGCGAGTGGCGACAGCGGGGCCATCGCCGGGATAAGGCGCGGCCGCTTGATGACATGCGCCGCCAGGCCGCCGAAGGTCGGGCGCTCTGCCCGGAGCACGGGTGCGTCGAAGGCGT
>Ga0102931_1000069_pt1 | contig 42918 bp, 39 predicted proteins | sample SalPonR1_C_D1_MG_FD_79282 | JGI IMG/M metagenome (GOLD analysis project Ga0102931, IMG submission 79282) | Salt pond soil microbial communities from South San Francisco under conditions of wetland restoration - Salt Pond MetaG R1_C_D1_MG | ecosystem: Environmental > Aquatic > Marine > Intertidal... | reverse complement strand
TGTAGCAGATAAGTTAGATTTGGAAGATGATAACTTAGAAGCTCAGGTAGAGAAAATCTTTGAAGATATTATGAATACCTTCATTGCTATTCTTACATTAACAAGCACTATACAAGGTATGCGCAACGCATAAGAAGTTGTTGTTTTCTACTGGGAGGGAGTACTCAAACAATGGTTTGGGGCTCCCTTTTTTTGTGAAGAACTAAAAAAAGAAAAAATTGAATAAACAAGGATTTTGTACAATAAGAACGGTTCCTTATTACGCTATGAGCAGCCGTGCGGTATCTGTAAGAGGAAAAACATGGGATGTTGGGGATACTATTCATATAGTTACATTAAACGGCTCTAAGAAGCAGCATTTACGTTTAAACAAAGCTATAAGGGATGTATTAAGGACAGCTAACTTAAACTATACGTTTAATAAAGTGTCTATACGTGATTCTGATATTAGGGTTAGGTTCGGTAATGGGGGAAACTGGTCGTATTTAGGCACAGATGCTTTAATGCAGCCTCAGAACAAACCTACAATGAACTTGCAGGATAATGACATAGGTACATATAGACATGAGGTTTGTCATGCTTTAGGAGCGATGGCTCATGAGCACCAAAGTCCTAATGCTGAGTTTGAGTGGAATGAAGAGAAGGTAATAGAAGATTTAAAAGGACCTCCTAATTTTTGGAGCGTAGGTCAAATAAGACATAACGTATTAAATAGATATAGAGGTAATCAAGTAAGGAGTACTAAGTTTGATTCTAATAGCATTATGCTTTATTTTTTCCCCGACAGATGGGTAAAGGGAGGAAAAGGAACAAGGGCTAATAGCACATTAAGTAAATTAGACCGAGAGCTGTTAGCAAGGTTATACCCATCGTTTGATAGAACTCCTAAGAAATCTTTTTTTTCTAGAGTTAAGGAACTTTTTGCTTAGTATAACTGTTGTAACAAATAAGAACAATATTGTTTACCAAAAAAAGTATGTAATAATTTGATTTATTCATATGTTTTTTGTATATTTGTGTAACACTAAAACAGCAACATGGCTGAGAAAAAGACTTTTACTGAATTAGTAGATGAGGATATAGATTATATTACGGTTATTTACAATACGAATATAAGACATTCTGAGAAGATAAAGATTCTAACCCATAGATTTGGTGTAGTTGGAAGAACGATAAGAGCGTGGTGGGCAAAGCTCGGCTTAACAAAGGATAATACCAATATGCCCGACCAATTAGTTAAGGCTCGGGAGCGATTGTTGGATGGCGATGAAGAAGTTTTATTGATAACGGCAGCTCAAAACAAAACTTTAGTTAATAAAGAGTTTTTTAGGAGTTTAAAAGCTTATCGGAAGCACATCCAAAATGAGTTGGGGAAGAAATGTAAGATAGTAATTATTCCTGCACGGTATAGAAATCCAGTAAGTGCTAAAGGGATAAAGAACTATAAACCGAGCGAATGGTGGGATGCAAGTTTAGATGATTACTTGTATTACTATAAGATGGAGTTTGAGAATGCTTTGATTGCTGCTGATGTTAGGATAAGACCGACCGCAGTAAATCCGTTGAGTGGTTTAGAGCCTTTGGCGGGTCAAGGACATTTGATAGTAGGGCATCCACGACATCAATTTAATACGTTACCCAGATTTATTGGGGACACGTTAAAAACCATGAGTACTACTGGATTCATTACGAGGTCGAATTATACAGTATCTAAGAGTGGGGCAAAAGGGGAAGTTCATCACAACTATGGATTTGTTGTATTAGAGAAAGAAAACGATGGAGAGGTTTTAGTTCCGCGCAAAGTTAAAGTAAACATAGATGGGGAGTTTACAGATTTGGTATGGAATGTAAAAGGGGATAAGGTAACTAGAATAGAGGGAAGTGAAGGCTATGTTTGGGGAGATATACATGAAGCTCAGTTAGACCCTAGAAAATATAGGGCCTCGGTTAGGTTAATGTTAAAATTAAAACCTAAGGCAGTAGTATTTCACGATTTATTAGATGGGTATTCTTTCAACCCTCACGAATCTAAAAATACATTTTTACAAAGGAGGAAAATTGTTGAGGGTAAGTATTTCATTAAAGATGAGGTAGAGTCAGCTATTGGGTTTTTATCCCCTTTTGAAAAACGTGGGTATGACGTTTATGTCTTACGAAGTAATCATGATGAGTTCTTAGATAGGTACATAACTAATTTTGATTGGAAAAAAGACCTACATAATTCTCCCGCTTATTTGGAATATGCTAAAATACAACAAGACGTAGATTTAAGGGAGTACGGGAACATATTAGGTTATTTAATTTACCGAGAATATGGGGGGAAAGTAAAATATGTAAAATACACTGAACCTTTACGGATATTAGATTATTTAAACCTACATGGGGAGCATGGTAGTAATGGAGCACGAGGCTCGGCTACCACATTCAGAAAGTTAAATATAAAGATGGTGCATGGGCATTGTCACTCTCCTTATATGTTAGACAATGTAACCGCAGTAGGAATTTCAGCATATTTACAGCAAGACTACAACAGTAAGGGGCCTAGCAGTTGGGCATTTGCCGACAACATTTATCACCATTCGGGAAAAAACCAATTAATTGTATTTAATGATAATTATAAAGTAAGTAATTTAGTGTAATGTCAATAAGAGACGTAATAGAAAGTTTTAGACAGTTCATAGAAGATTCTTCGGGCAAAGCAAAAAGTACAAGTTTAATACCTAACAGATATTTATATAACTTGTTAGTTCGACAAAAGAACCTTTTAGTAACGAAAGAGTATAAACAGAACCCTGCTTCGATAGGGGATGATTTAGTTTTTCATTTGAACTGTGTTCCTTTTGAGGAAATAGATGTAGTAGAAGCTCCTATTGCGCCTCCTAAGGGGTGTTACTTTATGAAGAGTTTAGAGTCTTTTCCCGAAATATTAACTGACCTGCCTATTACAGTAGTAGACGTGGATGGGGGAGAGGAGTATGACTTTGTAAAATGGAATTATTTTAAGTATAAGGTTAACTCTCGAATAAAGGCACAATCTCGTGGTAATTACTACACCATGAAAAAGAATGGAGACTTGTTTGATTTATATTTGTTTAATGCTAACGGGAGAAAAGCAGTAAGTGTTGATATTATCCCGTCAGACGCATTAGACTTTCATTATTTTAAGGGGTGCGGCGAAGAGAAATTGTTTTGTAATCCTTTAGAGAAGGATGCGTATATTCCAACTGACAGGCAAGTAGAAATATTTGGTATGGCTTTGCAGGAAATACAGAACAGCAAATCCGTTTCGCGGGGAAGTGATATACTTAATAATGCAAATGACGACACAGAAGCTAGGTTAGGCGGAAACCAAAAACAATAAATGGGTAGAGCAAGGAAAACATCAAATGCGGGAGTTCTTAATTACGGTAGTTATGAAATATATAGAGACTACAAGCATTGTCGAGAGGCTTTGGAGTTTGATTTAGTTGAGAAGGACGTGCACCGTGAAGTATTGAAAAGGTGTTATGAGCTCATTTACCAAAGCATGATAAAAGATTTAATGATATTTAAGGCTCCATATGATCTGGGGGACTTTTACATTAAGGAACTAATTAGTGATTCAGCAAGGTACAAAGATTGGAAAGCCACAAGGGAGAAGGGAGAAATGGTTTATTCGGTAAACACACTAACGGGTAAATTAAAATGGAAATACTATTGGAACAAGATGTTATCTCGCAATCAACTTGTTCGTTGTTATTGGTTTAGGCGGGTTGAGGGAGATGAAGAGGACAGGACGGGAGCTATGGGTTTAAAGGCTGAGATTTTCGATACATATAGGGACCCTTACAAAGAGAACTTTAGAGCATATTTAGAATAATTATTTTATGGAAGGTTTAAGATTTACATCAAGAATGGGTCCTGTTGGGGACTTTTTAGAATTAACGGACATGACAAATGTTCGTATGTCTAAGGACACCCTATACAAGTGGACTGAGGATGTGGTGAATAAACTTACATTTAAGCCTAACTTAGTACATAAAGTAGCATTAAAACAGATAGAGGATAATCGAGTAGTGCTTCCCGATACTTTTAATAACATGGTTCAAGTGTTATATAAAGGGGATAAGCAGGAAACGGTTAGGCGTTCTATGATTACGCAGTTTGTAGATATGGCTGCGAATGGGTGCGAAGTTGAGATTAACTTAGACTGTCCTGAGTGCGTTGCGGAAGATGGTATAGAAGTAGATGTTGATTATTGGTATGAATTTAATCACCCACAAAGATATTTTGATAAGTTTGTTAAGACATATGGCGGTTTACAAAACACAGAACGCCCTATTTTTGATTGGCAGCAGGACTTTAGAATAATGAGAAGTGCGCAACACAATTTCTTTAATGCGGATTACCATATACCAGGGTGTGTAAACTTAAATCAAGATTTACTTGCAGATGAGGTTGGGGAATATAAAATAGACTTTCCTTTATTACTAACCAATATTAGGAGTGGTTGGGTTGTACTTTCTTATTTAGAGTATAAAACAGATGAGGAAGGGTATAGATTAGTTCCTGACATCCCCGAGGTACATGAAGCTATTGTAGCGTATTTGCAGTATAAGTTTTTTAGACAACGCTTTCATAAAACAAGGGACCGTAGCTATTTACAAGATGGGGAGTTGTTCAAGCAAGAATATGAAAGGGCTATGGGTAGGGCTCGGCAAAAGCTAAAAATGCCAAGTGTGGAGGAAGTGTATTCTACTTATGAGAATGTAGTATTAAAAATGTACTCTAATCCTCGTAACAGTTTAAATAGATGGAAACGAGATGGTTTCGATTCTAAGATGTCAAGATTAACCAAGCGGTAATGGCGTATAACACAAATACAGAACCTCGTATATATCAAAATACTTTTAGAAAAGGTATGAACCTAGACAGTATTGAGTCTGCTATGCCTGAGGGGTATTGGAGAGAGGCTTGGAATACTGTGATAGGAACAGAGCAATCTTCGCATTTTGGTGTTTCCTCTGAGGCATCTAATGAGTTATTTGCTGCGTTACCTTCTGGATATAACATAAGGGGTATTCATTTCGTTGAGGAGCGGGACCATATGTATTTCTTTTTAAATTTGTCGGGGAAATCAGAGATTGGGTATGTAGATTTAAAGACAAAGGAATATGTTACCGTTTATAATGATTGTCAAGAGGTATTAGATTTTGGTACAGATACATGGATACCCAACGTATCTAAAGTTATGCAACCGTGCAATGAATTACATTTATATTGGGCGGTTAGGGATTATTACTTTCGATTAAATGTAGATGATACTTCTGAAATTGAGAACTGCGATGATTTATATTTATTCCAACCGAATTGTATTGGCGTAACCAAAGTAGAAACGACTGAAAAGGGAGGAAGTGATTTACAAGGAGGTGCTTATGATGTAGTAGCTCAGTTAGAAGATGAGGATGGTAATGTTACGAATTGGTTTAACTTTGGAAATACGGTTTATTTAGGAACTGAGAACAACACAACCGATGAGATTTCTGAGGGAGCTTTACATATTACCATAAGAAATTTAGGAAAGGATTATGTTAAGGTTAATTTAGGGGTATTCCATAATGGTAATTCTGTGGGGAGGGTAATTGCCTCTTTACCTTATTCAAGTAATGGGATTGAGTACTTTTATTCTTCGAGGTCTCAGTATGTTAGGGATGTACCTATCACAGAAGTTTTGGGCAGAAATAATGGATACCCAAGGGGAGAGGACTTACATCAACACGATGGTAAGTTATTCCTATTTAATTTAAGAGGGGAAAGAAACTTAGATTACCAAGAACGAGCATTACAGATAAAACCCTCTTATGTAATAGGTAGAGTGCCTATTAAGTACGCTCATATGTTTAAGGGTCTTAGAGGAGGTGAGGTCTATGCGGTAAGTATGCATTGTAATTATTCGGACGGTACGAGAAGTAGGTCTTTCCATATTGGTAATGTAGATACAACGGGTTCTGCTTCGGGGGAAGACTGTGAAGGGTGCGGCGGTAATGGAGCAGGTAATAATGCAACAGCTACACCAATTACTCAGGATGTGTTTGAGGTAAGTGATGGGGTTAGGAATGGGTTTAGCAGAACGTCTCCTGAGACCAACTATGAGCTATTTACTCCTACGGACCAAGAGCTTTATGATTTTGATGATGCGGATTACCCTGACGTAACTGATGTACCTGACCCTAATTCGGCAGGGGATGGAGATGGATGTGAGTGCGAGGTAATTTGTCAGGCTTATCCAGGAACAGGGGGATGGGGTGTGTTTCCTCGTATTTTGCCAGGCGGCGGTCTTTTTGGGGGTGGGCTAGAAGCAAATCCAACTTATTATCAAGAGATATTAGCTCGTATGGAAATCGCAAAGAAGAAATGCGATTGTGATTGTTTAGGGGGTGGGTTTGGAGCACCTTTAGCAGAGGGTGGGGATAGTCCTGAGGCGGGGTTAAGAGCTGAGGGTTTGTTAGGTGAAGAAGAAGTAACGTTTAATGCTGATGACGTAACAAAGTTATTTACGCAATTAACTTTAGAAGCAAATGCAGAGAATGGTACTTTAACAGAGCAAGATGTTCAAGACTATTTAGCTTTAACTTATACTTATGATGAGACAGGACCCTCAATAGAAGTCCAGCTTCGGGGTGCGTCTAGCGATGACCCTACGGGGGGTGGGGGTGATGATGAAGTAGAGAATGGCACTTTAGGGGAAAGTGATTGTTACGATGGGGAAAGCCCTACAATAGGAACAGGGGATTGTGAATACGATACTTCTACGGGAGGGGATTCTTCTCACATGGGAAACAATAGCCAAGAGGTATCTCATGGAGGTGTTTATGAGGAATCTGACAATGGGTCGGGCAGTTCAACTACTACGGAAGCTACGGGAAGCAGTTCGGTAAATATTAACAATGACTGTGAGCCTGAGGTAATTATTAAAGAGGGAACTTGTTGCGAAGTAGAAAAAGTTATTCCTTGTATAGATGCAATGGGGGAATTAAGTGCTTGGGAAAGTTGCGAGACCTACCCAACCAGTAAGCGATGCGATAGCGAAGAGTTTATTTATGGAGAATATGCGGGTAAGCCTATACGGCACTTAAAGATGCCTAACCGAGCTATACAGCCACACTTTGTTTCTTATAACAGAGGGGTTCCTAATGCTTCTGAGGCGGATGCAGATGAATATAAAAACACCTACGCTCGTTTTATTTGGCTAAAATTAGATAATATCCAAATGCCTAAAGAAGAGGAATTGGATAAGCCTTTATGTAGTAAGAACCCAATTACTATAAGCATAGTAAAAAGGGATTCTGCTAATAAGAGTGTTATAGCTTCGGGATTAGCAAGATATACATTTAAGGGGGATAGTTACGGGAGAACGCAATTATACCCTAAGCATGGTTTAAACTCAGATGTTTATATTTCGAGGTATATAGAAAACACAAGTGGTACGTTAAGAAGACAAGGTGAGGAAAATACGGATACTTCGGCTTATACGTTTTTATCCCCTGACACATCATTTGATAGACCCAACATAGCAGTAGACCGATTTAACTTTAATTTGTTATTAGATGGGGAAGGGTATAGACATGGTTTGTATGGAGAAGGGGAAGACCCTGAAACTTTCTTTGCTTCCCCCGCACATTCTAAAGGGGCACGGCAATCTTTATACCTAAGCCAATATGTAATAGAAAACCAGCAGCGGTGTTATAAGGCGGCCTCGTATGCTCCTGCGGACTCAGTAGTAGATAGAGGGGATAATTTCTCATATAACTTAGTTAATTTAGGTAGAGAGAGTTCGGTTTATTTTGAGACGGAAGGGAGCCCTTTTAATACAACGGATAGTTCTTTCGACAGAGATGTAAACAGACATTCTAAATTTATAGAGGGGAAGGGTCACTATGTTGATTTTGTTAGAGACGTACCTAACCAATATGGGAGGTTAGAAAACTTATCTTATATTCCTATTTATCAAGCTTCGGGCGATGAAATAAAAGATGGAAGTTTAGTAGTTAAAGGCGGAGATAGTTTTATTGGACTACATTCAGTAAAAACTACTTCTTATGTAAGTGATAGGGTACAAGTATCTCCTAAGAGTAAATCGTTAGCTATAAGAAATGAGTATAGCGGGGGTATTGCGTCTTTACCCTTTATTGGAGGTTTAATTAGGAGTATATTAAATTCTGTGGGTGCGCAAGAGTGTGGTACTATTCCCGAGCAGGGTCCCGCAGCGGCTTCGGTAGACCCTCGTGCAGATAATAGTTTGAATGGGGATGATGAGAGTCATGATAGTTATTTTCCGCAGTTACAAAAAACACTAATCACATTTCCTGTTGAGTCAGATGTTAATTTAGAATTTCGAGGGGGTGGGGAATCAAAAGGGGTTGCTCATTATAGAGACCTAAACGGAATGGAAGTTGATAGTTCGTTTGGGGGTGGGCAAGGCTCGTACAAAGATTCTTTTTTAGATGAGTATTGGGCAACAATGACAGAGATGCCTACGGGTAAAAGGTTAGTACGTGTATTATTAAATTTAATATGGACGTATGGTATAGGGTTGTATTTTTTAATAGATGGTTGGATTAGTCTTACTGATAACTTAGAAAATACAAATGTAGGACTTACTAATACGGTAGGGTCCCCGTTTGCTATTACATTATCTGTTCTTTACACAGCATTAGGGATTGCGTGGATAATTATTTGGGCAAACACAAACCTTGACAATCGGTTTTGGGATAAAATACTTCGTATAAAGGCTTGTTACCCTGACAAAAGGTTAGGTGAGGGTAAAGGTGCTATGGAAGACGATAGGGTAGTGTGGGAGCATAGGCCAGGGTTAAAAGATGAATTTTACAAGTACGAGTATGTTAGTTATTCAAGGATTAATAACTTTGATTTTAATTTAGGGTTACCTTTTAATTATAACACTTGTGATTGTTTGGCGGATAAGACATACCAAATCTTACATTCGGATAAGCAAGACCCTACTTCATGGCGTGATGCTTATAGAAATTTTAGGGTAAATAACTATGTAGAAATACCTAATGAGCGGGGGCGTATGACTAAAATGTTTAACCGTTCAAATCATTTATTTTTACAAACTACAGATATGCTTTGGTCTTTACAGACGGGGACTGATTCTTTAGAGACTCGTAATGGCAGTGAAGCATATTTAGGTACAGGTTCAGGATTAAGGCAGCCTAAGCCATTATTTAATGGACCGTCCGAAGGAATGGCGGGGAACTTAGACCCTAACGCAAGTATAAACACAAGATGGGGCTTTATATGGATAGATAGAGAGGCTCGTAAGGTGTATATGTATGCAAACGGTTTAGATGAGTTAGGCAGTGCTACAATGCGTAATTTCTTTAGGGAGAATTTAGACTTTAAGTTTTTAGATTACTTCCCGAATTATGATTTGGCTGATGAAAAGGTCGAGGGTGGAATAGGGTATAGTTTAGGGGTAGACTATAGACATGATAGATTATTAATAACTAAACATGATTATGCTCCTAAAAAAGGTGTAGATGTTGGGGAACTAATTAACTCGAATAGTTGTTATATTAATGGGCAGGAAGTTAGTATAGGGGATTCGGATTATTTTGATAACTATTCATGGACATTAAGTTATTCTTTTGCATTAAAGAACTTTGTATCCTTTCACTCGTATATGCCTAAAGTGTATATGTGGGATAGATTTGATATGTTCACTCCGAGTAGCGAAGGTATGTATATTCATAATGTAAATGGAAGTTTCCGAAGGTTCTATGGAAAGCAAGAGCCGTGGGTAATTAATTTTACAGCCATGGATAATGAATCCGCGGAAACAATAGAATTTCAAGATACTACGGTATACGCAGAAAGTAGAGTATGGGATGGAGAAACTTATATACAAAGCGAAAAGATACCTTTTGATAAGGCCGTAATATACAACACCAATCAAAGCACGGGGGTTTTAGATATTACTCAAATTGATGATAATGATGCTTTATCGGGTAGTTATGAAACATTAGGAGGGGATGAGTTAAGATGGGATTACCTACCTAATCACTCTTGGAGGTTTAATGAGGTTTGGAATAGGGTGAAAGATGAGGGAGTTAGATTATTTAAACCTTTTAGAGGTAATTACTATAAAGCCGTTAATTTCGACAATATTGGAGAATACAACGGAGATGATAAATTTTTAGATATTTATATAGGTTATATACTGTATTACGATGGGGAGTCCCATAAGAATATTTTATTAAAAAGAGTTAATACAAGTAGCCACACAGAAACATTATAAACATGAAGCCACAAGATTATGCAAAGTTATTTAGAAAGCAAGGGTACGAAGCGGCCTTACCTATAAATCAAGCATTGTTTCCTAGTATTTTTGGAAGCCCTGTTGAGGAAGAGGAAGAAGAAGGGTTTTTAGAAAATATAAGCGGTGATGCTATTAAGCAAGGCTTAGGCAAAGGAGCAGGTAGATTTGGGGCAGGAATAAATGCTTTTAATATGTCTGACGATCGACCTAATATAGGTTTAGGTATGTTAGGGGGTTTGTTAAGTGGTGGTTTACTTGGAGCGGGTGCAGGTTTGTTGGGCGCAGGTACAAAAGCTATGAACTACGACCAACAAGAATTTGAGCAAACTAAACAAATGTATGAAAATGCAGAGGTTCCTGCACGAAGTTTTGAGTTAGGCGGTAATATAGGAGAGATGTTAGGTGAAGAGTACACTCCTATCCAAGCTGAAAAAGGAGATAGCGGTAAAGAAGTTTTATTAATGACTAATGGGGATTTAGTAGATACAAATGCTACTAAGAGTCATGATGAAATGGAAGATGAAGATATTACTGATATAGTTCCCGAGAACAGTTATGTGTTTTCGGCTTCGGATGATATTGCGGTGGATTTATCGGATGTTGCAGATACTGTTATTGGTTTAGGTATAAGTTCTTATAGTGAGAATGGAGATAACTACGGAGGGGGTTTAGTTACGTTTGGTGATTTGTTTGGAGACGAGGGCGAACACACTTTCGCGGAAATAGGGAATAAAATAAAGCGTATGTACCCTACTAAGTATGAAAACGAAAAGGATATTTTTAATGATGATACTAACAAGGATAATAAAACATCAAGAGTGCCTATCTTACAAAAAGTAATAAGTATGCAAGAGGCGAAAAGAGCAAATAAAGAAACAGAGGAATCGGCTGTACCACAACTAAAGTATGGGGGTTTGATTAAGAAGAGGGCTAATGGAGGGAACTCTTTTTTTGATAATATGATAACAGGTATGAGAGCGTCAGGGCAGTTGTATAATGATACATTTAACCAAGAAGATGCCCCTTTAACTTTTGAAAATCCTGAACCTTTAATGTTAGGTAATGAGGATTATGAGATGACTTCCATGTCCCCTGGTTATACTTATACTCCAACCGAGGGTAAAAGCACTGAAAATAATAGTTATGACCCAACTGATTTCTATTCTAAGTCACAAGATTATTTAGATAGCATAATAGGAGGTAATGAGGGGCGTAGGGATACAGCTAAGTCGGACTATGGTTCTTTCTTTGATAGAGAACGGGGTCGCAATTTATTAGGGAATACGTTAGGTATTGCTTCTGCGTTTGGGCAAAGCACAGATGTAGAGGTTCCTGAGGTAGGTACAGAGTTTGTTGCAGATATGTTTCCAGTGCCCTCTCAAACCGATGTGGATGTAGCGGTAGCTCCTTTACGAGAGGGAGTTGCTCAGACCGCAGCTATGTTAGAGCAGTCGGGGCTTCCTGCTTCGCAAGCTATTAGTTTGTTAAGTGGAGTACAGTCGGAGGCTATGCAAAAAGAGGCTGAGGTTCGTGAGAATGCGAGAACGCAAGCGAGGGAGCAGGTAGCTAATAAGTTAGCGGCTTATCAACAAGCGGCTAATAAAAACAGAGGGTTACAAGCTAAAGGAAGAAATGAGGAACGTGGTTTGCAGGGGCAGCAGTTAGCAACAGGTACTAAGTCTTTAGAGCAGTTAATTCAGGGGCAAGGCCAAATAGATGCGGATGAGTTAAGGACTGAGAGAGAAATAGAGCGTACTTACAACAACAATAGGATAAACAACTTGTTGAACCAAATGGAATTAGATGGTATGCTAGCTCGTAATAAGATGTATGAGCAAAAGTTGTCGCAAATGGAGAATGATATGAAAGAATTATTAAGATAAAGTAGAAACAATGGCACGACAAATATTTGGAACAAGAGGGTATCGTCCAAACAAAGCAGATTATGTATCTACTCAGGACACACCTTTGGTTAAGTCTGATGCGTTAAAAGGGTTAATAGACAGTAACATTAAAGATGCTGAGAAGGACATTGATACGATGTATGATAATGCAAGCGGTCTTCGATCGCTGAATGATATGTTAGATAGGGATGTAAGCCCATCTAACAAGGCTCGTTATAATGAATTGCAAGAACAATTAGGAGTTAAAGATTTAGGGCAAAATCTTAATGTTAAAGATATGCAAAGTCCTACTTTTTTAAATAACCAAAAACAAAAGATAGATAGGTTTTTCGGCCATCATGAAGTAGAAAGAATTAAAAAAAGCGGATTGAATGCTGAGAATTTTTATAGACAGGCTCAAGGTTTAAATAATCCTAATTTAAGGGATATGGCTTTATCGGACTACAAAAAAGCATATTATGAAACAGGAGCTGATGATATGTTAGGTTTAGACATAGAGAAGTATAAAGACCTCAGTATTATTGATGAGACAGATAAAGCAATAAAAAAAGTAGGTACTAGGGAGTCCCTAGATAGAGGGGGGCTTAGATATCAAATCACAAAGGCTAATCCCCAAAGATTAACAGATTATTTACAATATAAGTATGAAACAGATGATAAATTTAGGAATAATTTTAAGGCTAAGTTTAAGGATAAGTTTGAAAATATAGAAGACTATGTTAATTTTTTGAACGATAAGGGAGCGTTAACTGTGGATGAACAATATTCAGGGAAAAGTATACCTAAGACTAAAAGTGAAGAAGAGAGCAGCGAACCAGAAACATTAAAAGAGTTGAAAGGTACTTATACATCTGACCAAAAGAAAATCCTTGAACACTTAGTTAATACACAGGGTATAGATTTAAATGACCCTTATAGTAGTGATATAGATGAGCAGGTTAAAGATATAGTTAGGTTTGCCAATGAGCAGGGTTTTGATTTTAGTGACATGAGTACCTTAATGAAGTCTTTTAATGAGTCTAAAGCTACGCCTTCTTCGGCAGGGACTGAGGATACTGGGGGGCGTATAAATATTTCGGGGATAGGCGATATAAGTCCTGATGATTTAAAGGAAACAGAAGAGGGCATTTCCTTATATAGACCCACTTTAAAGGGAACTAAGGTAGATATGAGTCATAAGATGTTTTATTCAGGCAACCCTGAGTCGTTATTAGGGGCTGTGGAGGAAGAAGGTGTTAGTGCAGCCCAATTAGCATTTGGGGAGTTTCGAGATGTTTTAAACGCGGAAAAAAGCGACCCTAATTATAAATATAAAGGGTATATTAATGAAGATGGAGATTTAGTAACTTCTAATATTAGGTGGGTGTATGAGGATTATTATGGAAAAACTCAATCTAACGAATTTTTTACCTCCCCGCAAGATGACCCTGCTATTTTGGCAAAGTTAGTAAAAGAGGACCCTAATGTACAGTTGCTTCCTAAAGGGGGTGGGAAACCACCAAGGTTTGTTATTAAGAGTAATAAAAAAAATACGGGAGAGGTCACCCCTAGGTTCACACAAGACGGAAATGTTACTTATGATAATTTAGTTGTAGGGAGTAATGAGATAGACATTCCTAATAAAAGGGAACGCCCTGAGGGTAAAAAGAATGTGTCATGGTACACAAATAACCCATTAAATATAAAAGGTGCTCCTTCTAAATATCCTGTAATAAAAGGAGTAGATGAGGAGGGTTCCGATTCTGTAAGACATAGAGTGTTTTCTTCTTTAGAAGAAGGGTTTAATGCGGGGGTTAAAGACATTGAAGCTAAGTTAAACGGTAACTCTTCTTATGTTAAAGAGAGTGATTCTTTATCTGATTTATACAAAGTATTTGCTACGGGGGCTAATAAGACAAAAATAGACCAAATAGCAGGGTTACTAGGAGTTAGTTCAGATATAACTTTGGAAGAGTTAAGGAAGCAAAAGACAGCACAAGAAGTCACTATGGCTATACTTAGCGTAGAGTCTCCCGAGATATACGAACAGCTAAGTTCGGAGGGACCTAGAGGGGACGCACAGGAAACTGAACCTACAGATGATATTGATTTAGATACTGTGGGTATGGATAATTTTGGATTTAATTTTAGCGAGTAATTAATATGCAACAACCCAGTAATAACGGAAATAAGGATTTCATAAAAGGGATTTATGAAAAAGCGGGAGGGGCTCCTGATAAGTTTGATGTATTTAAGCAGAAAATAACATCAGATGAGTCTTTTAGAAAAGAATTTTACGACAAATTAGGAGGGGCTCCTGATAAGTTTAGTTTATTTTCAGATAAGATTCTACATGAATCTAAAGGAGATGGGGTGCAAAAGAGAGAAAAGATAACCCCCTCAGAACAAACCGAACCTACTTCTCCTGAAGGAACCGATGTAGATGGTATTGATTATTCGGAAGCCTTAGTTAATGACCAAGTTGATGACCAAGGGGAGGATGGGGAACAATACCCAATAGGGGAGTCCACGTTAGGGTTTGAGGTAACAGATTCTACTGAGCCTGAAAATTTATTAAAGGTACGAAAAGAAGCAGAACAGGTTAAAGAGAAGCAGCTTGCAGAAACTCAAAGGCTTCTTGAAATTAAAAACCAAGTAGAGGAAGAACAGGGGCCTATTACAGATGCAGTGATAAGTAAAGCGGAAGGGGAAATAGAGCAAAGAACGTCACGCTTAACCGAATTAAAATCTATTTTAGAGGAAAATAATGAGCAGTTAAAGAAAGCTAGTTCTAATTTTAATCAACTAAAAGCTAAGACTACACGCAAGGGCCCTGAGGGTAACACTGTGTTTTTTGGAACTAAAGAAGAAGAGGAAAAATTACAATTATATGCTGTCGCTATTGAGGATATTCAAAATAAGATGAATCCTTATATAGATGAGATGGAGCAGCTTCAACAAGAGTTACCTGTCAAAGTTGAAAAAGCTAAGGATTTTAAAGACATCCAAATGACTTTCGGGTTAAACCCTGAGGGAGAAGAAATGGATTTTTGGGAAAGTGGGTGGAACTCAACAAAAAACGCTTTGTTGGAAACCGCTTTAGCCCCGAATACTATGTTTGAAGGGTTTGATACACTTTTGTCTTTTGGGGATAAAGGTATTAAGGCTTGGGCAGAATGGGCAGGGTTGTCTAAGGATAAAGAATTAGCACTTCGTAAAGTGTTTGGTATGGTTACGGATTCTGGGGCTGTACCATCCTACCAAACTGTATCAGAAAGGCGAGCCTCTAATATTGAGTTTATTAATCAAAACAGGGATGCTTATACAAACAGAGTTAATGAGTATAATATAGGGATAGCCGATGATGGTACAGTATCTTCTAGTTTACTTAATACTATAGGAGGAGCGTGGCAAGGGGCTATGGGATTTGTACCTTCGTTAGCTATAGGAGCGTCCACAGCGGGGGTTGGGTTTATTCCTTGGGTTACGGGTATGGAGAGTGCTTCTATGTATGATATACAAAAAGAAGTTACAGGTAAAGAGTTAATAGATTTATTAGAAGATTCTGATGTAGGTACTGAAGCTACGAGCTTAATGATTGGTGCTTTAACAGGGTCTTTAGAGAGGTATGGGTTTACTAAAATGACTCAGTTTTTAAGGGGACTGAATCGCCATTCCGCATTTGTTAAAAACCTTATGGTGGAATCAGGTAGGCAGGGCCCTATTAATTGGTTAGAGGCGGGGCTTACTAAATACGGTGAGTTATATGCAGAAGCAAAATCAAAGAATCCTAACTTAACCGAAATAGATTTAGCGGAGGAAGTAGGGAAGGAAGCTACGGAATGGTTAATAAGCGAAGAAGGTCGCCAAGCAGGTTATAAAGCCATTGGCGGTTCTCTTATATTTGGTGGGCTAAAAGGAACTTATGGTCTTGTTGAGAATATGGCAAGGAATAAGGATTACGCTAATCAGTATGATGAGGCTTTAGATTATATGAATAGTTCTGACTATTATCGGGACGCTTTTAAAGAGGATGTTCAGCTTCGGATAGAGAAGGGGCAACTTACCCAAAAGGAAGGGAATCGCATCTTAGGTCAGATGAATGAAAATATGTCTATTGCTGAGGAATTAGAGGCTATAGATGATGTTTCCGCGAAAAAGAAAGCTTTTAAGAATAAAAAAAGAGTTAAAGAGTTACAAAACAAATTAGATAGGTTAAATAAAAAAGAAGAAACGGCTTCTATTCGGGTAAATAAAAAGACAATACAGAATGAAATAGATGCTTTAGAGAATAAGAACTTAGAACTGTTATCTGAGTACGGTAATAAAGAGGTACAAGAGGCCGCTAAAGAGGAGTTAGGGGAAGCAGAGACGGAAGTTAAAACAGAGCCTGCTGAAACCCAAACCGAAGTAACTACCCCATCGCGCAATGAAGATATTTTAAATAAGAGGGATAAAGCAAAAGAGACGGATTCTGAGGAAACGTGGGAAATGCCTAGGGATGCGGAAGGTAACTTAATAGTCACTAAAGAGGAAAAAGAGGACCTTGCTGAGCATATGGCTAAGTATCATGCAGAGGTAGATGAACGTCTTTTAAATCAGAGGGATAAAGCAGTTGAAGATGGTGATTCAGCTACGGTTGAGGCTCTAGAGGAGGAGTTGGATAGGCGTGGTACGGAGTTTGAGTCTCGTTTAGGTGAGATGGAGACTGAGGATATTACCGAAGGGGAACCAGTTGCAGAAGAAATAGCTCCTGATGTTATGGAAGGGGCGGAGTCTCAAGAGGGGTTAGATGGAGAACGAGCTGTCGAAGCAGAGGCTACGTCTAAGGTTAGGTACGAGCCTGTTAGTAATGTACAAATAGATGCTAAACGGTTTCAATACAAAGAAGGAACTGATGTAAAGACAGGGACTTCAACTAAGCTAAAAGGGGTTTCTAAGTTTAATGATGATTTAGCAGGGGCTATTACTGTTTGGAAAGATCCGAAAGATGGACAAACTTATGTAATTAATGGGCATCATAGGTTAGAGTTAGCGCAAAGGTCAGGTGTTGAAAATATTGCGGTTAAAGAAATAGAAGCGGATAATGCATCAGAGGCTAGAAAACTAGGGGCTCTTCAAAATATAGCTGAGGGTATGGGGAGTCCTGTGGATGCGGCTAAGGTTTTTAGGGAAACGGATACCACTAAGGAGATTTTAGAAGAAGAGGGTTTAGCTTTAACGGAATCGGTAGCATCTAAAGGGTTAGCGTTATCTAGTTTAGAAGACGGGTTATTTGACATGGTAGCCCAAGGGGAGATGAAAGAGAATGTAGGGGTTATTATTGGTAATAACATTAAAGATACAGATAAGCAATTAGATTTTTATAATACTGTTGTTAAAGGTAGTAATCTTTCCCAAAAGAAATTAGAGATAGCCGCTAAATATTTTGAGAATGCTCAAAAGCAAGGTACAGGACAAGTAGATTTGTTTGGTAATGAAGGGATAACCACAACAGGTAAAGCGTTAATAGATGTAGTAGACGCTATACGCTCTAAGATAGTACGTACTAAAAACGTATTAAAATCAACGGCAAATAATCAAGAGTTATTAGAAGAGTTTGGTAATAAGATAGTTGCCGATAAAACAAAAGGAGCTTCTGAAGATGCTAAATTAGCATTAATGGCTTTTGACCAATTTGGAATTTCAGATAAGCAATTAGTAGATTTAACTAACGAGGCTGCCCAAAAAGTAAACGAAGGGCAGTCTGTAAAAAAGACAGCAAATGAGTACACAGAAAGAGTCATCGAAAGGGCAATCCAAGTCCTCGAAGAGCAATTTAAGGGAACAGCTTCTGGAAGTTCAAAGAGCGGTTCAAGTGAACAGGTTCGCGCAGAACAATCCGAAGAAGTTCAAAGCCCTCCTAAGCAAGAACAAACCCTAACAACCCCAACCATAGTTGCGGAAAGTGAAGCTAAGACGGGTCAATACTTTACTAGAGATATAGGTGGGGATGTTACTGTTTATGAAAGAACGAAAGATGGTAGGGCTCGAATGTTATCTGAGGCTGAGGGGCAACAAGTATTAGATGCTCAACAAGAACAAACTGCGGGCGAAGCTAAACAAACATCTAAGGAAGAACAAAAGAAAACACCTAAAGTTACGGGTAAGCCAAGAGGAGAAGCTAAGAAGCGTTCAGAAAAGGTAAGAAAAGAAAATAAAAAGGCTGATAAGGATGTTTCCTCTTTTTTAGATACCCATGTTGGGGACCTTAAATTCTCTAGGGGTTCTACTTCAAGAGGATTTACAAAAGAGCAGTGGAATAAGCGTGATAAGAAAGCAAACGGTGAGGAAATAACCAAAAAGAGCCAGTTGCCTAAAACGTTATTAGGCAGGTTAAGCAAAGTATTACTTTCTTTTATGGAAGGAAATAATATTAAATTGGTTTGGCATACCTCAGCAGATAGTATGATGAACGCTATTGCGGATTTTAACGATGGGCAGTTTGTATCTGCGGAAGGTATGATTGTAAATAGTAAAGAAGGGGAAGGCAAAGAGGTTCATATCTTTTCAGGGGGTAGAGCTATGACCATTGTACATGAGGTATTCCACCCTCTTGTAACCTCTATGATTAAAAACAATAAACCTGCATTTGACTCGTTGTTGGAAACATTACGTAATAGTAGAACTAAGGATGCGGAAGCGGCTCGGGAGTTTGTTGACAAGTTGTACGATAAAGATACTAATGAAGTTAAGGAAGAGGAGCTTGCCACTGAGGGTCTTTCTCAGCGTGCTGTGGGGGCTTTAATTAATGTAGCGTATAAGCAGCCTGGACTAATCAAAAGAATGGTTAAGAGAGCCTTAGGAGCTATTGGTATGTCTAAGTTTGGAACTAAGGTTTCTTTAGACACTTTATTAGATAATAATTTAGACTACGAATCTTTTGGGGAGCAATTAGGTAAACTATTATCTCAGCAAGTTATTATTACAGGGTTAAATGAGGTTAAGAACTCATTTAGTTTACAACCAAGCGTAGCTTATGATTATGGGGTAACCCAATCTAAGGTTAAGCAAGGTATGTTAGAGATGCGTGTCAATGACGGGGTTGCATACTTTAAGGATAGAGAAAACCCAATCACAGGTGAAAAAACAGGTGAGGTTGAGTTAGACTTTATTAACGTGCCTAAAAATAGTAGGGGAAATAAGATCGGAGCAAGGCTATTAGATAAGTTTTTATCTTATACGGATAAAATAGGATTACCTGTTTATTTAATGGTAGACTCTAGGTTTGGTACATTAACACAGCAGGAGTTAATTGAGCTTTATGAGCGTAGGGGTTTTGTTTCTCAGGATTTAGATATTGAGATGGTTAGACAACCTAACGCACCACGTTTTTCTAAAACAGGAGAACAATTAGGGGAAGTGGTAAGAAGGAACAATGGCAATCCTATGTCTAAGACTCCTGATGGTAAGGAATCTAAGTTATACCAAGATATTTTAGCATTACCTGAAGTTGCGGGGGATACGCAGAGAGCGGATGAAATAAAAGCGCAGGTGTATTCGGATAACTTTAGAGATTGGTTTGGGGATTGGCAAGGAGAAGACAAAACAGATGTGTCCAAAGTAGTAGATGAGAATGGAGAGCCTTTAATGGTTTATCATGGGACAAATGATAAATTTACAGAATTTAAAAAACAAGGGTTAGGTAAAAGAAAAAGCATTGGATTGATGGGTGATGGTTTTTATTTCACGCTAGAAAAACAAATAGCTAAAGACTTCGGTGAAAATGTAATACCTGCATTTGTCTCTGTTACCAATATTCTTGATTTTGCCAAAACTAACAATAAAGAAATAGAAAGTATAATAAACGATTCAAGAGAATTAAGAGGTAAAAAAAGAACTTTTAAATTAAGTAAAGATATTGATTTTAGTAAGATGTCAACTATCGAAGCTGCAATGGCATATAAGGATTATTCAAGTTTTAAGGACCCATCCATTGACGCATACTTTATGTTAGATGGCTTTAAAAACGAATATGACAAGAAAGAAAACCAGTTAAAAGTTAATAAACCCAACCAAATAAAATCAGTATTCAACGAAGGTCAGTTTGGCCGTGAAACGAATGACATTCGGTTCAGCCGAACTCCTTTCCAAGAGGGACAGGGGGTTACGAAGGAAGAGGCAGAAGCTAACTTTAATCGGTGGAAAAGGGGTAATAAATTAGTAGAAGGGTCAGAAGTACAAGATGTTAAAACAGGAACTCCTATAGTAGCTAGGGCCTACCATGGCACAACTAATGACTTTTATGAGTTTGATAGTTCTATTAAAGGTAATGTAGAGGGGCACTTAGGTAGGGTTAACTATTTCACAACTGATTATCAGGATGCTTCTTCTAATTACCAAGCGGATGGGGCTGACCTTACAGGCAGGATAGAAATACAATCAGAGCGAATAGAGGATGATATAAGGATTGAGTTTGGTGTAGATGAGGCGGCGGACTTCACAACCACAGGAATAGAAGGGGATAAGATAGATAAAGGGTTTCTTCAAGAAGTTTTTGAGTTTTTTAATTATAATATAGAGGTGGATGATTATATTGCAGGGGATGATTATTATAATGTAAATATAGAAAACCTCGCAAGGCATATAGCTAAAGACAGATTAGATGGTGGCCGTGAAAAAGTTTTAGACCTGTATATAAAACTAAATAATCCTGTTGTGTTAGGTCAAGGGGCTACTTGGTTTGATACTTTAGATATTGATAAAGAGTCTTTAGATGAGGCAGCTAAAGAGTTAGCGGGGGAGTATGATATGAGTCCTTCTGAGGTCTTAGATGATATGTATTATGAGGTTGTAGATAGGGCTATGCTTAATGAGGGTTATGAGAATAAAGTAGTAACTGCATTACAAACAGCTTTATTTAATAATGGATATGAAAGCAGTGAAGCGTTTACTATATTAGAAGATAACTTTTACGATATGGAAGTTGACTTAAATAAACTTGAACAAACCATACGTAAGTCGGAGTTGTATGATAACTTAGATGGGGAGTTGGCCTCATCGCAAGTAATAGCGGATTTCTTTAAGGGGTTAGGGTTTGACGGTATTATTTTAACGGATGTTGCTGAACGTTTCAGGAATATGGGGTTAGGAGGTAATACTTCTCATATTCATGTATTTGATGAGTACAACAATCAGATTAAATTAGCGGACGGTAGTAATGTTACGTTTGGAGATAGCCCTGACATTCGGTTCAGCCGAACAGGAGCTCCCGCAGAAAGTTTTTACTCAAATGCAAACCGAGCCATAGAGGGGTTACAGTTACAACCGTCTAAGCCTGAGGTTTGGGTTAAAAAAGTAGCAGAAGCTGGGGGACGAGGCACTAAGCAAGAGTTAGAGTGGATAGGTTTAGAAGATTATTTGAATGAGTGGATGCAGGAGAATAATGCTAAGTCTGTACCTAAAGAAGTAGTAGAGCAATATATTAAGGATAATCAGATAGAGATTGTTGAGGTTACTAAAGGGGGGTTAGAAGGGCGTGCAGAAAATATAACTGACAGGTACAATAAAATAACGAATAGCAACAAAAACGTAAGAGAAGTTTTTTCTACTTTAGAAGTTATAATAGGCTTTAAAAAAGACAAAGAAACTTACGATAGATTAAGGGGAGAGGAATTAAAAGAGGTTATAGCTGATTATACGCAGTTTAAAAAAGACAGAGAAGAATCAAGTGAGACCAAATACTCCGAATACACCCTAGAAGGTGGAGAAAACTACAGAGAGGTGTTGCTTACTTTACCTAATAATAAAGGACAAGATTACGCTGAAAAAATGCGTAATAAATACGGCAGAGATTTAGACCCTATGCAGATATATGAAAAGATGTCTGAATCGGAAAAAGAAACGCAAGCTAAATTAAATAATGAATCAGAAGTAACTTACAAATCATCACACTGGGACGAATCAAATGTACTTGCACACATAAGACTAAACGAAAGAACTTTACCTAATGGAGAAAGGGTAATGTTTATAGAAGAGATTCAATCTGATTGGGCGCAAGAGGGTAAGAAGAAAGGGTTTAAAAAGCAAGAAGGCGTACCTACTGATAGGGATTTACAAGAATTAAGCCATGAAGAAGTACTTACTATTTTAGAAACAAATGATCCTAATGGGGAATGGCGAGAGGGAGAGTATGGTGCTATTTCTAAAGAAGAGGGGATAGAGTATATTAAAGAGTGGATGGAAGAATCGGATTCACCTTCTTCCTTTTTTAAGGATATTGCGAACATTGACGGTGTAGCACAAATGCCATACAAAAAAACCGACCAATGGGTAGGTATGTCTATACGTAGAGCATTACAAATGGCGGCTATGGAAGGGTTTGACCGAATAGCTTGGGTAACGGGGGAACAAATAAAGAAAGTTGTTGGCGGTAACCTTGAAGGGCAGAAATATTTCTACGATAAACTATTACCAAAAGTAGCTAAAAAAGAGGCTAAACGTTTTGATAAGAAGGCTAAGGTTGAGGTTATAGATTTTACTAAAAAGGAAGATATTTATGATGCAGTAGTAGAAGAATTATCTCCTAGAGACCAAATAGAAGAAGTGGGTGAGGGAACTGTCATAAACTTTAAAAGTCCTTTTCATAGACCTAATGCAAACATGGTTATTTCAGATGGACAGGGAGGGTTTGTAGCTTCTTATAAGGCAGAAAGCGGGAGGACTCTTAAAACTTATAAATCATTTAATGCGGCAAAAGAAACTGTACTATCCTCAATGGAGAAGGACATAAAACCATTTAAGAGGTATGTTGCAACAGTAAATGGGGTTGTGAATAAGGACGGTATAGGCGGCAGGACGAGGGAAGAGGCAATAGCAAATTACAAAAAAGAAAAAGTTTTAAAGGGGGGTGTGAAAAACAAACCTTCTAAACAACTCTCCATTCCTATCACATCTAAGATGCGTGGGGGTCTATCTTCGGGTATTCCTATGTTCAGCCGAACAGGAACCCCTGAGAGTGTTTATGTAGCGAATAAGTTTATAGAAGCTGTGTCAGAAGAAGGCTTGCAGGAACTTTCTGAAAAGGCTCAGGATAATGATATATTTTTACAGCATATTGTTTACCATTTAGAGCGGGAGTATAACAAAGAAACTACGATTGAGGACTTACGTAATGCGTTAGAAAAAGCGATTGCGGAAAAAGAAAGAAAAGAGTCGTTACCTGCTGATCCTCAGACGGCTCAAGAGGTTGCACAACCTACCACAAAGAAGCTGATTCCTTTAAGTCCTGAGATAGAGCAGGAGTTAGAAGATAATGCAGTAAAGGATAAGGACTTACCTATGACAGTTAGGAAGTTACTTAGGTCTTCTTTAATACCCGATTATTTAAAGAAGAAGATAATTAGAAATAACACAGGTAATCAATTAGAGAAGATTAGCCTAACTAAAAAAGAAGGTATTGTTTTAGCTAATGCGTATTTGGCAGGGGCTAAGACATTAAAAGACTACGTTAGTATTTTAAAAGAGTTTGAAAAAGACTATGCTAACCCTTCCATTGTATTAGAGTCTTTATGGCATGTTAAGGTTTGGGTTCGATTAGGCCAAGAATTTATTAGCCGAGGGGAATATGATTATGCGGATAGAGCATCCGCATTGTACACGCGTCCTGCTAGTTTAGGTGGTTCTTTCATGGGGGCTTTATCCCCTCACATGGATAGTGAAACTTTAATAGGTTCTGTTTATGTTCGGGAGCAATTAAACATAAGAAATAAGCTTAAACAGCCTATTAAAGACCCTATGGGCGGCGATAAGAAGATTAAACCTTCGGAGCGTATTGCTGAGATTAGGAAAGAGGTTAAGGGGATGACTGACCAAGCCATTCAGGAATTACGTAAGCGTTTATCTTTAACAGAGGAGCAGGTAGAGCAATTAAAAAAGGATGTAGCTGATTTATCTGCGGAAAATAGAAAGCAGGAAGAGGCGTTATTAGAAGCAAGGGAAGCATTAAAAGTAAGAAACTTAACAGCTCCTACCACTAAAACTACTAAGAAAAAAGTAAAAGCAGAAGCTAGTAATACTGTAAAGAAGAATGCTAATATCATAGCTAAGGCTTTAGGTATGAATGATGTTCGGTTCAGCCGTATGGGTAGAGCTGAGGGCGGATTAAATAACTATGGTATAGGGCAGACGGTTAATGAAGCCTTAACTAATATGTTCTTAGATTACCTTAACTCAACAAAAGGTAATATAGTTACAGCCCGACATAAGTTTGAAGCGTTTTTAGAGGAAACGGGATTATCTGGAAAGATACAAGATCAAGCAGGGCGTAAGTTCAATATATTTGATGCTTTAGTTAAAACAGAAGGGTTTGATTCTGCTTTTGAGGCTCAAATGCAAGACACTTCTAATAGGTTAGTAAATAATGCAGTAGATAAGGTAACAACAACTAAGCAATCAAGCACAGCTATTGATTTAGTTAAGGAGATGTTGAAGTCTTTTGTAAAGAGTAAGGGGGTTCGGTTAAATGTTTCCCATGAGTTGAATCATAATGTTTCGGATAGTGATTTAAAACTTTACAATACGTATAAGGGACGTGCGGAAAAAGAAATAGACGATTTCAGAGAGGGTAAGCAAACTTTTTCTGAGCTCAACAAAGAGTTAAATAAACTAAGTAAAGATTTAGCAGATGCTTTGGCGAGTAATACTTCTTTATCTACCCCTCCTGTTTTTGCGGCAACAGTAAATAACAAAGCACAGCATGGAGATAAAGTTTCGGTAGGTGAGAAAGAGTACACTTATGATGTAAACGGATGGAAAGACAGTAAGACACAAAGGGATGCAAGTGCAAGGGAAATACGTTTTATTAATGAAGCTTTGTTTAAGGCTGCGGTTACTGATTCCGTAGTAGCGGAGCATGGGGATAAGATAAAGAATGGTATTTCTGAAAACTTCTCTGAACAGGAATTATTTGATATATTAAGAGATGCTTATGTATCTTATGAGGATACGCTTTTACATTTGTCACCAAGACAAAGGAGAGCTAAATTAAACAAGTTTGAGGAGCTTGTTTATAATAAATATGGTGTAGACTTGACAGGTCGAGTGGAAGGGCGTATAAACTTTCAATTTGATTTAGCTGCTGCTGATGTAGCTTTAGATGAATTATTAGAGCAGTATTATGTAGAGAACAAAGGAAAGGATTTAGTTCCTATGCTGCAAGAGCGGGTAGGGCTTACTTCGGAGCAAGCCAAAGCAGCTCAGGGTAAGGTTAAGCAAATCTTAGACACTCAAGTTAGGGCTAAAGCGGAAGAGTACTTAGCTAAGTATATTAACAGTCGTAAATCGGTTAATAATGCTATAGACTTTTTGACGAGTGGGGTTACTAACTTAGCAGATTTTGAAAATGCGTTTGGTGATGAGTATAACTTTGCTAACTTAAACACAGCGCAGCAGCAGGAGTTTTCTGAGATGTTAGAGCGTTTTAGAAATGCTCGGTTGGAAGTTGATAAGAAGAATGCAGTTCAGGATATGCAGGAGTTCTTGCTTGAGAATAAGCGGGAAACATGGGTACAAGCTTTGTTTAACGTATTACAGAGCTTGATTTATATGGTTTATTTAAATTCCTTCCCTGTGGTATTTACGGGGATTATAGGGGCATTTGTACCATTGGCTTCGGATGTAGTTACATTAAGCACCACTGCGGCTATGCGAACGTTAAAAGAAGCTAATATTAACCATTTAAAGATAGCTTCTTATGCGTTAGGGCAATCGTTTAGCGGTATGCGTAGAGAGGGTTGGTCTGAGGCTAAATACATATGGCGTACAGGGGATTCCTCTAGAACTTTTATGCCTTATGATACTAGATTGACCAAAAAGAGTGCGGATAAAAAGTATCTTATAGATAAGTGGAATGCTACAGCAAAAGCTTTGATAGGAAAAGCTAAAAAAGATAATCCTGATGTTATAGTAAATAATAAAGTGTTACAAGCCTTATTTGTGGTAGGCGGTGCTTTACCCTCGTTCTTATCAAGGTCAGCTATGTTAATTTCAATGGCGGATGCGTTAAGTAGAGGGGCATCGGCTCCGTATATGGCCGCTATGTCTACGTACCATAAAGAAATAGCTAATGGTAATAAGGATGTAGCAGATATGCTTACCAAAGTTAAGCAGTCTATTGGGGATAACAGTTTAGTTGATATACAATTAGAGGCAGAATTAGACAATAGAGGGCTTTTACAAGAACAAATAGAGGCAGAGGCTACGGGTAAGCCTAAAGGGGAAAGACGCTCCTTTAGAGCTAAAAAGAAGAAGGAAAGAAAGCGTTATATAAAGAATCGTAGGCCGCAATTAAGAAGGGAGTTTGGGGATGCCGCTTCTTTTGAGACAGGGGATGCTTTAGCAAGTGAATATGCTTTAATGCAGACCCCACAGGGTATATTGGGTAATATGTCGAACTGGTTACTGAGTAAAACCAATCCGAACTTATACGAACAAGATTCTATACTCTCTCAAATGATTGCAGGGCTTGTAGGTACAACTCTTTCTATTTATATGCCGTTTGTGTTAAAGGTAGGGGTTAATTTTATTAACTTTTCTTTATCCTTTACGCCTTATAATCTTTTAAAGACACCTATACATTGGGCAGTTAAAAAAGCGGCTCCTCAACGTGCAGATTTTTTAAATCCTGATTTAGTTTATACGGGAAGCGGTAAAAAGCAATTAGATTTAAGAAAGCGGGATGTTGTAGAGAAGTCTGTATATTACCATAGGGCTTTGTTAGGTACATTATCAATGATGATTGCGTTTGGTTTACTGTTTAATGATGAAGAGGATGAGGATGGTAATTATTCTTTATCTATTAAGATGGATGAGAATGGAAAGCCTATCCAAGATATGATAGTAACAGGTCCTGGTGATAAGAAGTACGGTAATGATGGTTCAGTGTTCACAGGATACGAACCTAATGCGGTATTAATCAGAACTGATGAGGGGTATGAAAAGTTGTTTAGTACAGACCGTCATGTGATGGGTGCGATAGTGGCTCCTTTTGGTGAAATAACGGATGACATTTTATTTGCGCCAAAAGAAGATATTAAAAAGAAGAATAAAACTAATCTATACGCTCAAGCTTACTTAGATGCAACCTTAGCTTCGTTTAGTAGTATGGTATATTCTAACTATGTAAATGAGATAGGGGAAACGCTTGATGTAGTAGCAGGTATATTCTCAGAAGAGTCAGAGCAAAAAAGACAGCAGCGGATAAAGTCTAGAGAGTATAGGAAGTATGATACTCCGTTTAGACCTATTGCTCAGATGGGGGGTTCTATTGCAACAGGTGGTAATGGGGGCCGTTGGTTAGCGAGTATGTATGATTGGATTCAAGGAAATCCTAAGCGAAAGTCTACCAATGCTAATCTAAAACCTTTCGTTGATGTGAATGCAACTACGTTTTTAGACGCTGATTTATCATATATTCAAAGGCTTCCTGGGGGAACTCCTATACCTGAACAACCTAAGCTATTCACAGATGTCCAATGGTTAAGTAATAAGGTTATTACAAAGCCTCAAATGGATTATACACCTTTAGATGAAGCGTTTTTATCCAATCCAAAAGTACAGGCTTCTACTTATTATGGCGATGCAGCGTGGTCAGGTTTGTATGAAGGGGATGAGGCTCCTTCCTCAGCAGTATATGAGGTAGCGAAAAACCACCCTTTAATTTATAATAGACTATTTGTTCAAGCTAAAGAGGAGTATGATGGGCTTAGTGATGAGTATGCAGGTGATGAATTAGCTATAAAACAGCAAGCGTTTTTAGGCGGGGATGATATATATGGTAAATACTACCAAGGATTAAAAAGCATGGCTGCTCAGGTAGGGAGAACAGAACACATCCTAAGAGTTTTGCGGGACAATAAATTAACCCTTAATAGGATGGGAATAGACATTGAATACTTAGAGAACAAACTAACCAAAAGAAGAAGGAGTGTATCTAATGTAAGTGTTCCTAAAGGTATTGAATACTTATCTATGTCTGAAATGAAAGAGTTCTTAGCTAAGAATAAAATTCGTATTAATAAGAATAACGAAGTAGTTAAGGTGGAATAGAAAGTAGAGAGGTTGGGGTACAAAAAAAGGGGAGGTCAATAAAGACTATCCCCTTTTTATTTGTGATTCTCGAATTACGAATTTAGGTTAGTTGTGGTTATTATCTATTCATAAATTTGTGAGCGTTTTCAATGTTCCACATCTCATCTCCTACGTCATAATATTTGATTATATTCCTACATGTTTCGCAAGGAATTTCATCGTACCCTAACCCTTCGGCAAGGTTTATAATCCGCCGAGTGGACTTCTCAAACAAAAAATAAATAGCATCATCATAGGCGCAGTCAATCTCACTTGGGGCTAAACTACCACCTATCACTTGCTTCCCAATAGACGATTCCGCTGTCTTATTAATTACTGCCTTTTTCCATTTTTCAGGAACCCTTCCGTGTTGGGTTTTAACTGTCTTTAAATAAACGTCTAAATAACTCATACCTCTTTGTTTAAAATATTTTTAATTGGTTAGGGTTTGATTTCGTATTTTTTAACTTTATCATGCACTTCTTTTGAGAATAAATCTTTCCAATTATCTAAAACCCACCTCATATACTGCGGGTCCTTCTCTATTAATTCTTTTAGTCTCATTCCTTTATGTTTACCTCTGTCCATTATAGACCGCAGTCCCCATATCTTTTTCTTAGGTTTAATCCATTTTTTCTTATCAGGAAATTTAAAAGCCCAACTAGTTAAAGATATTTTAACATAATCCCCCCAATAATCAGTTTCTACTATGTTAGGGGTGTTTGTAGGTATTATATTCATACCGTATTTACGTAATAACTTATAGGAGCGGAATACCTTTTTTTGTTTTTTTATTTGCTTATCCGCCCTAACCGTACCCCAAAAGTGGTCATCAGGGTCAGGGCGTTCATATTTGATTAAAGCTGTGGTGTTTCCTAATTCCTCTAATTCTTTCATTAAGGTTTTGTCATCTACTTTCACCATTCCATTTCGTTTTGCAACCAACCTAAATGGTTAGCTCGTTGAAGAATTGCGGCAAGTTGAGAAATAAATAAGGATTTCTCTTTAACAGAAATAGCAGAATTAACTTCTACATATTGAGCTCCCACCAAACCCTCACTTAAATCCTCATAGAGGCGAGTTATAAAGGTAGGGTTACTCCAAGTATAGGTTTGGTCTTTATCGTCCGCCAGACGCAACCGTATGGAGAATTGAGACCAGTAAGTAAGTTCTATACTACCGTCTTCTGATTTTAAAGTTTGTTCAAGTGTCATAATTAGTTTTGTTTACGAGATTAAAGAATTAGCCCATTCGATTAGATACACCCTTGGGGCTATGATTATTTTTATAGTAGCGAATAGGTTGCTAATTGTTATGCATGCACCAATAGCTCCTAATATTATAAAAAATATAAATGCTGTTACTGTGTTAGCCTTACCCCTATTACAATACCTATTAAAAAACTTGTCATCATCCGCATTATTCTGTTCTTTATATAACCACGCATAAGGCAAATACCTCCCTACTAAAAAGAATATAATACCTACAACTATCCACATAATAGAACTCGTAAGCTCCCATGTTAAGAATTCCTGTAAAACTAATGGTATTTCCTCCTCAGCAAATTGTTTTCCCTGCTTGAGGAGTTCTACCATTTCTTTTAGTAATACATTTACTTGGTCCATAATTTCTTCTTTTTTCATTTTTGATTTTTTAAAGTTTCTAATAAAATAGGTTGCCAAATCAAGTCTAATTCTTTACAAGCTAATTCCCACCCGTTCTGAATTTCGCCAAAGAAAATCACTTCGCTTGATTCTACATTATACTTAAAACGTATCTTAACTGTAGATTGTTCAAAGTTTGTACTTAATTGGTATGTTTCTCTTCCGAAATGTTTAAAATATTTATGATACCCATCTACTGTTTTCGCGTACTCCCATCCGAGAACTCTTAAATCTTGTTTGGTTATCATTTTGTTTTGTTTTCCAATTCATTTAATTCCTCTCTAAGCCTACGCAAAAAGGATTCCTCACCACCATCCCCACTAAGCAGCCAATCTATCCGCTGTGCGTAAATATATGCCTTGTTGAGGCATTCTACCCCTTTCTTAAACTCTTCTATTACTTCATCATCATATTTGGTATGATATTTCTCTTCGGGATATCTGTCAAACCAATCATGAGGCATAAATCTTGCCCTATCATTTAATTCCTCTTCGGAAAGGGGTTTACCATTCCTATCTATATACTCTTGTATCTTCTCCGCTATTTCCTGTATTTGGTATTGGTTGTAGTTAAATCTTCCTCCGCTCATAATGTTAGTTGTATGTTGTTTATTAATTTCAATGCTTTTATATGATCTAATCCGCCAGTTCCGCCCATATGGGGTAGGCCCTCAGCAAATATCATATCCCGCAGTTGTTGTAGCCTACGCATATTATCTATATAGTCAGTTTTCTCTTTTACGCGATCTTTTGCGGCAGGGTCAATATTATTGAAAGCTTCGTTTATAATGGTTGATGCAGATTTCCCTTTATACTTCTCCTGAATTATTAACTGCTTGCGCACTTGGTTTAAATCTCCTCTTGCTTTTGATAAAGAGTCACCCTCTTCGTCATGTAAGTAATCCTCTAAGTCAGCTAAACGATCATCTGCTCTTTCTAAAAAATCTAATGTTGTCATTTTGTTTAATTTACTAATTCAGGTAATTCTTTTTTCAGTTTTTTATACGCCCTTTCTATTGTTAATCGGCTGGGTCTGACTTCTTCAAGCTTTACCAACGTTCTTTTTGCGGGACTAAACACCCCATAAGGATAATTTTTTACCCAAACAAAATGAGGTCCTACTTGTGCTCTATGTTTGTCGACAGTTTTACCATCAAGGTAATATATCAACCTGAATGAATACTTATCCATAGCTCTTGTCAGTTCGTAATCCCACTCTTCAGAATAAGGAAAGGCCATAATCCAAAAGTCAGGTTTAAATAAGTACTTCAGTGATTTTATCTTATCTATTAGTTTCATAATTCTATTATTTTTTTTACCTTCTTTAATTTCTTGTATTTGCTTGTTTATTATTTTTATTTACCTTTCAGGTGTGTTTTTTAATACCCACAAGCAATATATAAAGTATGCCAAAACAAATACCCCTCCAAAGGAAAAGAAGATAAGGTATCCCCAGTCTTTTATATCGTAGGCGGATTGAATAGCCATTGTCGTTGTACCAAAACTTAGCCCTAAAACGGCTCCAAAAATATAAGATTCAAGTCTGTTAAATGTTTTCATTTTGTTTTGTTTTTGTGAAATATTTCAATTACTTTTGCAACTATAGAGTGTCTATTTAATATATTAACATCTTCGGGGTCTAATATAAGAGTATATTTATTCCCACTTGTTTTTATTTCAAGCTTAGGTTTAATGTATGCGGCTTTCCCCTCCGCATAAAAATTAGTAGTGTAAAACTTTTTAGTGGTGTTTATTTCTTCTTCTGAACCTCTATTATTTAAAAACCAAGGTTCAAATTCAATGTTTTTTAAATCCGTACCTAACCAAGCCCCCTTCCTATGAGGACAACCCCCTATACGTAACCAACCATTTGTATCATAAAACCCAGTTCTAACAAAAGACATTGAGTTTGGGTTGTATGGGAATATCATATTCCATAATTTACTAAAAATAGTTTTAGGTTCCCAACCCTCGTCCCCTTCTATCCATTTTATACGGTCACTTAATTGAGGACGCTTATAACTCGTGCTGTATAAAACTTCTGAGTGAAATTCTAATTCCCCACTTTCTACACGATCGAAAAAATCTTGTTTTGTTGTTATCATTTTTCCTTGTTTTGTTCTATTGAATGAGCTTTATTAACCCTTTTATATAAATATCTCAAATCATCTCTTCGTTTATATAGAAAAGAATAAGCATATTTTGCCAGCCTTGATTTTTCATATGTAGATATACATTTGTCAAGGTACTCTATTTCGCTTGATAGTATATCTCGCAAGTGTCTTTTATCTTGTATTTTATCTAAATCTATTTTCATATCTCTATTATTTCTCTTTACCCTCCCTAATTTCTTGTATTTGTTTTTCTACCTTTTTCCTTGATAGCGTCTATATTTTTTCATTTCAAAGTATAATTATTTGATATTGAATACACTATGCTTTGGTTTAGGTGCGTTTATAAACTAGTTGTGGTGCATTAGAAATAATGAACATTCACAGCATTTGCCAGATATTGAAACTTCTTTTCACCATCAAAATTATAACCTACATATATGTTTGTGTTTTCATCTAGAACCTCAAGTTCTATTCTTTCAATATCTTGGGTTGGGTCAAATTTTGAACGTTGATTTTCGCTTACTACTTGTAGCGTAATTGGTTGCATACTAAATGCCTCTGAAATTGATTTTATTTTTTGCATAATTAAATAACGCACCACAACACAGTATAAAATCAAGCGGGGTTGCAGTGTCTTTTTGACCGCTTCGGCTGTTTAAGTTAGCTCGAGCTATCGGGTAAGTGTTTGCCGTTCATTCCCCGCCAGCTTTTATACTCGTAACGTTGTACACAATGCTACCACTCCCATTCAGATTCGTTAATTCTATAACCGTTATCCTTTAGTAGCTGTATGCAATCATCAGCGCACTTGTCACAAAGTTCCATTTCTTTTTTATCCCCGCTTCCACCTTCAGGATAAATATCACCTGTGTTATATTCCAATTTAAACTCAAAAGCATCATAACTTCCAGTCTGTATTTTTTCATTGCACTTATCACAAAGTCTATAACTTTCAGTTGTTACCTCTACCTCTTTAATCTGCTTTTCAGTTTTCTTAACATACATAATATTTCGTTTTTAAGTTAATACTCCGCACTACACACAACAAAATGTATAGTGCATTTTCGTGCCTCAAACGACACCATACACTCAACGTTGTAGTGCATTTAGAGAATCATCCAATTACAACCATAATGGTCTGTGATAATCTTATATAACACTTCTAAAGATATCATTTTGTTTTGTTTTTAATCAACTATACTACTACAACACACCCTACCCGAAAAAAGTTCACGGGGGTGTAAAAAAAAAAATGGGGGAAAGGTAAAACTACCTAACCCCCACCAAACCAAATGAACAAAATATGATTTAAATAATCTCACAAGCTCCTCCTGCACAAGCTATAGAAGCATAGTCCTCAATATTCCTAAACTGAGGCTTATCTAATACTTCTGTAAAATTAACCTCTTTAAATTCACGATTAATCTTTTGCCACTTATGGAACAGATGAACATCCTTTAAACAATATATAGTCTTTTCTAAATCCCGCTTAAAGAAATTCCTTGAGAACTTACGAGCCCTACGAAGCCAATCTTTTTTCAAAAGCACTTGGTCTTTAGTTCCTTCTAAAGGGCGTTCTTTATTTATAAGAAAACTACAGGCTTGCCATAAGTCACCAAAGTAATGCAACCCGTCCACAATTAAACCTGATGCTAATAAAGCCCCCTCTCCATAAGCCTCTATAATCTCTTGTAAGGACTTAACAGATGTGTTTGGGGCCTGAGGGTAGTCTTTATCCCCAAACTCGCTTATAAACGACACAGCAGTGAAATAGGCTATATTATCCATTAGGTAAGAAGCTACTTTTTCTATATCATCTAAAATTACAGTAACAGATACGTTATGGTCTATTTTATCTGTATAGCATCGCTCTTTTGTTTTGCCAGGAATTACCCAATGCTTTTGAACGTTTTTTACATGCTCTAAATGGGTCACCCCTTTCATTTCATCTTTTACAATAACTGAATCGTCATTCCTTATAGGAACGTAAACTGCATAATCTACATTAGTTGCACTGTACACAGAATCTTCTAACACACAAGGCATATTCTCTTTTAACCACAAAGCAGAATCAGACTCCTTGTTCAACTGCATAACACGAAAATAAGATTTGGCGTGTTCAGGGTGAATACCGCTAGGGCAGCCTAAAACTACTGAACTATTCCCTGAAGGCTTAACGCATGTTGTTCTAGCCGCAGGGTTAATGCCTAACGCACTAGCGACTTTTTCATTAGTAGCCTTTACAATCTCCGCTCCACGCTCTAACACATCAGAAGATTGCAATAAGTTGGGGTTAGCCATCCACCCTGTTATAGAAACTCCTAACAAAGCCTCTCCTGCTACTATACGCTCTGTTTCTTCATTCATATAGGGAAAGTCAGTGTACCCTGCTTGTAGTGTACCTAAGACCGCTGCGGCTTCACAACATTCATAAAAGAACTCTTCGTTGAGCGACCCATCCTTATTTCTCATTTCGGGATGTGCCGCATTCACCTCATTTAAATTGCATTGTTGGAAGCATGACGTATTTTTATTCTGCCATTCATCCCAATGACCAAAGGATATTTCGAAGCATGGATTAAAACCAGACTTGAAATCCTCGGCAAACACAAACCCTAAATCACTTTCTCCTTGATTAAGTGTGATGAGCTCAGTTAATCTTTGTTTAGTGACTTCATCCCGCATCAACACAACAGAATTGTTAGACCTTGCTCTATGTTCATGCGTAGTTCTCCAATTTCCAGTCTTAGCATTAATCATATCCTCATCATCCTCAAAGAACAAAACATTCATCGCACTTCTGCGTACGCCGCCCGACAAAACAGCGTCAGAGATGTGCATTAAAGTATCATATACTGCAATACTCTTAAATTCTCCAATATTATTTGATAGTAACGTTTCTATCCTTTCTAACGATTGTTTCAACCCATCAGGCCCTGGGGCTTTAAACCCACCTGATATGTGAGCTCCCCTTGGTCGTATCTGAGTGTAATCAAACCGTATATTCTTTTGGGAATATTCAGGGTAAGGCGCATTTTCTTCTGACATAAAAGAAGAGATTAAAACACCTACCGCCTTACCCCAACCTTGGATAGAATCTTCAACTACATAAGTTTCTGTATCGCTGCCCCTCGCTACTAAATCAGGCATATGTTTAATAAAAGGAGTGCCTAAGTGAACCCCTAAGCCTGTTCCACATAACAAAACATACATTGTCTTTTCAAATAAGTCAGGGGCATTAGCGTAGGTAAAACTACAGTTGTAGATACGCATGTTGTGCTCTAATATCTGGTCTCCTCTGTACTGTAAATTTCTTTGTGAAGCAAGTATAGCTCTATCCTTATATAACTGAGTAGCTTTACTTACATAGTCTTTTATTGGTTTTAGTTTTGCTTTGCCATATTTCATTAGGTGCGTGTGCATTACATCATCGCAAGCCTCATCCCATGTTTCATACCGACCACCATTTTCAGACGGCCTCCATTTTAGATAATCTGAGTACAATTTTAAGTCTGATAAAAATTGTCTGCCTTTGTCTTTCATTCAAATATATTTAATTGGTTAATAATATTTTGTTGTGTTTTCATATTGGTTTATTATTCATGTTCAAATTGTATTTTTACTTTCCCCGCAATTATTACGATGATGTTATACGAACTCCTAGGATACCCCCTAACTAACCTTGTATCTAAAAATGTAGAATCAAAAGATTTAGCATAATTCTTTCTAATGCGTGTTTCTTCAAGACTCAACCCATGTAGGGTCATTAATCCTCCTGACCCCGACAATATTTCTACAAACCTACCATAGGTGGGGTAAATCCCTAACTCAACCTTAAACGCTTTTTCAAGCTCCTTTGTGATAGGTTCTAAGAACTCCTCTTTGGTTAGTTCGTTACTGTTGTATAGTATTGTTTTCATAATATTATTGTTTTATTTCAAAGCACAATCATTTGATGTTTAGTTATTTATGCTTTGGTTTAGGTTCGGTTATATGCAAGTTGTGTGCCATTATCTATAAGCCAAGTACATATTGTGGCTATGAAAAATTATGGGGCTTATTTCATCTTCAAAAAACTTATTCAGTGCTTCTAAATCCTTTATATTTTTTAATTGTTCCGAGCATTTATTTTGCATTTCTTTAGGTAAATTATCTTGCTCAAAAAAGGGCTTTTCACCTTTAGATAATTTTTCCAGTATTTCTATTATATCGTCTCTCATCGTTTTAAAATTAACGGCACACAACAAAATATAAAACGTCAATAGTTCGTGCCTCACTACTGCGTTTATAAAAACCGTTAGCATTAATATTTTTGCTAGGTCATCATTCTATACATCATATAACCAAAACCAGTTGGTAAACTCAAAGCAAAGTACAATCCGCACATATCGTCAGACCATTCTTTTATATTCCAAACATCAGTAAATACACCAAATATTGCGTACCAACACGCAAAAAAACATACTGCTAACAACAGATAAAAAATATGCTTTACAGTTCTTCTAAGTTCATACTTTACTTCCCATAATAAATCATCCATAATATTTTGTTTTTATTTGTTAATTCGCACATTTCTTATCTGTAATCCGTTAGTAGCAATTATTTTTTGCTACGTTCTGCACAATATTTACAATTTCCTTTGTGGGCCATCATCATTCTATGTCCTTTTTCGTAAAAAATATATTCACAATTATCAACCTCTATTCTTTTTAATCTGCCTCCTGTGTCATCCATTATGTAGTTAGTGGTATTTTTTTTACGTTTGGTTCAGTACACCCACAAAAAAGAAAAGCTACTAACAATATGTATAGTGTATAGCTTAATTTATTGTTTAAATTTTTCATCTGATCTATTTTTAAAAATTAGTTATTGTTCAAAGTTTTGTACTGTTTTGATCGCTACACACCATACATTCGTCCGTTAGCGGTCATTTAGACAACTCTACTAACTTTGCAACTTCGTTTAGAAACTCTTTCATAAAAGGAGCATTCATATGTTCAATATTCCATCCTCCACCTACCTTAGCAAAATGGTAATGCAGCCTTTGTCTAACTATTTCAGATTGATGAGATAAACGACCGCTAACAGCACCTAAATCGCTATTGTCGGGTTTTTGTTTACTTGGAGTTTCGTTTTCCATTATTACTTTATTTTAAGTTGATAATTCAGTTTTTCAAATCGCCAACAGCGTTTAGCTGCAAACCGTTAGTAAGCATTAACCTCTCTATATTCAACTATACTAAATAGACCAGTTAATGATTTACGCAGGTTACTTCTCGCATCTTCTAAGTCATTACCACTTATTAACTTTGTGCGGTAACAACCATTATCAACAAATGTAAATTCAAAATAACGCTTGCTAACATTGTGTATAGCAAATGCCTGTTGGTTTTCATTTTTAGGTTCTTCCATAATTTCAATATTTATTCAATTTAATTTGAGTCTGTGATGGCACTTGCCATACACTCGTCCGTTGTAGGAAATGCTGCTAATCATTGATAATGCAATTTTCACATTTAGTGTTTACGCACTTATAGGTGTGATAGTATTCAGATCCGCATTTGTCGCAGCACTGTTCGCTTCGCCCTACAACATCGTGTATGCGTAAGGCTTGGCCTCTCATCCATTTAGCACCTTCATAAAATGCCTGTTCATCCATTGCGGGAGTTCCGTCAGGGTGCCTGCAATTTTGTTCGATGTGCTTTTGTATTTCTTCGTTTGTCATTCTATTCAAGTTTATCGTTAATAATCCGCCCTACGCATACACGAGGAACGTTGTGGTGCATTAAAACGATGCCATAACGCGGTATAGGCGCAAAACTATCGTTCCTTCCCATATATGAAGCAGTTAAGTGCTTTCTGTGGTGCGCCACAAGCAAGTCCAAACATAATTTTATCAATTTGCTCCTTAATAAACTTGTCCTCAATATTGAGTTTTTCCATTTTAATTCTTGCTTGTGTCACTTCTTCAGCAACTGCTTCATATAAAGCATCTCTTGATTTATCTGATATGCTTTGCATATTATTTAGTTTTAAATTAATAATCCGTTCTGCCCCTATACCGAAAAGTTAGCAACAATAAAAAAGGACGCTCCCTGTTGTGGCTCACTCTTGCGTCCATTGTTTTGCTATTGCTTCTGCCATTCCTTTAAATGTCTTACTTCTTAAAGTTCTACGTTCAGCAGGTGTTTTTGCTTTCTGTAAGGCTTCGTAATACCAAGTTGCTTGTCTTTTTAATTTACCTGTTTTTTTGTCAGTCCATTCTTTAAAATCGCCTTTTTCTACAATATTTGTAGGTTCTAATAAAGGTAAATTTTTTAACCAAAGACAAGTGCTTTTACTTGCCTTATCGCCAAACATCCAAGGGTGTACTATTTGGTCTGGTTTTCTAATTTGACTACTAATCACACTTATAGGGTTTTCAATAGCTATTTTTTCTATTGGCGCATCCATTAATTTTTGAACAAAATCTAATGCTTTAGCTTGGTTTTCCCATCGTTCAATATTTTTAGAACCATCTTTATTATATAACCATCTTGCGCCACTAACAGCTAAAAACGTACAAGGTGGGTGCGCTATCATCATATCCCAACCTTTATCTATAACTTCAAATACATCTTGTTTATAGTGCCATTCTGGATGTCCACCACTACAAGGTAGTAAGTCACAACTAAATGCTTCGTGTCCTAATTTTCTTAATTCTTTTGTTATTGCTTGGCTTTCTTCACAAGCTACTAATATTCTCATTTTCTTACTCATACGTATTTGGTTTTTATCAAAACCACGCCCTTTTTTACAGTTGCTAACAATGGCTATAAAAAATAGCTATTAATCGCTTTTAAGCGTGTTTTGTGTTTGTTTGTTAGTGTTATTACTTATGATTTGTTTTCGTGTCTTAAAACGCTACTTCTCATAGCATAGTCCGTTAGCCACAATTATTTTCACGATATATTTTATTTATCGGTACATCTGAAGGCTCTTGTCCTCTCCACCACCATTCCCCGCCGTTTTTGATATGATATTCGTATTCAGTGGTTACTAGTATTTTTCTTTCAGATGCCAATTCATAATGTAGGTCATCGTCTATATAACAATCCCCATCAAGGGCCTTACTTAAGGCCGCACAAAATATTTGTCCATCCTTTCTAATTCTTACTGCCATTTCACTTACTTTTGATGAATATTTTCAACGTTCTCCCATCATCTTGTTGAGAAAGTTCAACATTGTTGCTATCTTTCCAATTAACATAAGACCTACCTTTATCGTCAATTACTTCCACTGTATTAACATTAGAAGTGTCTATTTGTTGTATATGTTCTTCTATATCTCGTGCGTATTTCCAACCAGCACACCCAGTTTCTTCCTCCGCGCCTTCTAAAGTTTTTGCGTTATTCCAAGCTAAATAATATCTTTTCTTTTTCATAAAAACAACCCGTTTAAAGGTTCTACCTGAAGGGAAGTTTTCATGCGCAGATACCTCCATTACTTTAGGATACCCTCTAATTAGTTCAAAACCATCATCTTTTAAATGCTTAATTAGTAGTTCAACGCTATCCCCTGCATCATCCATAACAATGATACTTTCATCATCCTTGTAGTGTTTTATTATTTCGTATTTCTTGTCTGACTTGAAGTATGTAAGGTCTTCTTTGGGCGAAATGTAATCCCCTTTTTTAATATTTTTCATATTACTTTTTTTAGTCTTCTATGATATCATACACTTCGCCATCAAAGTCATCACTAACCCAAACCCTCTCTTCTTGATTAAGGTCTCCCCATTCTAATGTTTCAACCTCTCTGCTTGCTGCGATTTCCAAAGCCTCCTCAAAAGAGTCTGCTTCTACTGTAGTGTACACAGATATAGTAACTTTTCCTTCCAAATCAAATGTTGCCATAATTATACGTTTTCTTGTAGTTTTTTAAATTTTCTTTTATCTTCCCGCACCTTACCCTTGGCTACTGCAGCTTTAAATATTTCAAAGGTTATGGTTTTATCCTCCATGTTATCCATAATATGCTTCAACTCCTCTATATCTTTATCTAATATAGAATCTTGCATTAATAGTCGCTGTAAGACGGGCATTTTATCAATACCTCCATCTACCAACTCAACCTCCATATCCTCTTCATCACGAAGTCGAAGGTACAACAAAACTAAATTATAGATGCGATTGGTTAAATTTTCAACATCTAAATTTTGGGTCGGATAGGCAATACTTTCCAAACCCATCAAAACACAAGCCTCTTCAAAAGATAAACTACTGTATAACGCTCCTGATACGGTAGTCATTAAATCTATAACTACTTTATCTAAATCCCATGGTTTCTTACCACTATCATTAAAGTTGTACTCCATGTACTCATTAACCATACCATGAGCTAAGAATTTATGTCGTAGCCAAGGTAATTTGTAGCCTTTTACATTCCACCCGCAAACTACACGGCTCTGTAATCCTAAACCATGGAACTGCTCTAATATTTCCTTCTCTGTACCTTGAATAATTTTCACCTTAACCTTACCTTTATTTATGTAAGCTAAACTAATCGCGTCTAAGCGATTATAAAGCGGATGGTTATAGAAGGTATCATTATCTGTTTTCTTTAGCTTGTAGTCCATCGCACGCTGCATAGGAGCTGATATTTCATCTCTTTGCCCAATGTGCAAATCAATAAATATGATTTGGCTTTGTTTTGTTGTTGTAATCTGCTTGTTCATCTTTTCTTTTTTATTTGGTTTGTGTTTAGTTATGTTTTATTAAAAACGTTACCTCTCTTCCTTTAACATAAGGCGGTTTAACTTCTGCCACGCCTTATTAGTTTCGTAATGAGGATGGTCTTTACTCATCAATCTTGCACAAAAAAGGGGATACTCCTTCCGATACATTTCAAAAAGTCTTTTATTGTATTCTTTAGATTGTTCTACATTAGCAACCCTATCACATATCTTAACAATAGTGGCTTTCCAGTTACCTTTTATTTTCGGATAAGTCTTTGCTTTTCGCTCTGTTCTGTTCCTTCCCAGTTCGTCAGTAACACAATAAACTATTTCGGCAACTTCCTCGCCAAACGCTTTTTTAATGTCATTAAATGAAAGTTCGGTATCTTCTAAAGTGTCATGCAATGCACAAGCAACAACAATACTTTCATCAAACCCAAGTTCCTCAGCTATCTTCACCACTTGTCTAATATGGTAAATATAAGGATATATATCGTAAGTTTGGTTAGCATGTGCTTTTTCCGCCACCAATAAGGCTCTTTCTTTATTAGTCATAAGTTTTGTTTTCTTTTTTCTTTAATCTCATTTATTTGTTTCTCAAACCAAGCTTCAAATTCTTTTTCAGACATAGCCCGATTCCGTTCAGCTATACGCCTCCATTTTGCATCGGGGCCCTCTGGGGTGCTTATTTTCTTTAACTTATCTATTTTGTCTTGTCTATCCATAACTAATCCTTTTTACATTTCTACTTTCTCCATCTCCTCATCAAATTTGCTTTTAAGATGATTAGGGAGTAGTTCTATAAAAGCATCTAACATGGCTTTGTACTTTATCTTCTCAGCAGTATCCTTAGCTCTCAAAAAATACCCATACGCAAGTCTGCACTTCTTGAAAAACGCATCCTCATTTATGCATATTCCCCCTTCTGCGGTAGCATTCCTTTGAGCTTTTAATTCGTCAAAAATCTCCTTGCAATTAGCTCCGTTTAATCTTTTTAAAGTATCCTGCTTATACCCCTCCAATAGGTCTATAACAAAATACCCTGGGAATACCATTTCCTTTATCTCCACGTCCTCCTTATGAAAAGCACACGCTGCCAGTCTTAAATAATGTATCGGTGTGATTGGTTTATCCATAATGCAAATTTACGAAATTCCTTTTAATTATCCAAATAAAACTACTACTTTTTCCAAACTTTATCTATTTCAGGCACTGCTTTCAATCGTAAGTTCTTCAAAAACACACGCCCCGCCTTCTCCATAGCATGTTGTAATGCCTCCGCAGTACGCTCTACTCTTTTCGGATTATCTTCTACTACAATCTCATCATGAACCATATTTACTATTTTAACCTTACCAAATAACCCTTCCCCCATAATCCAATCAAAAAAGTAAATAGCTGCGGTCTTTGTAATCTGAGCTGCTGTAGCTTGAATCGGAGTATTCAAAGCTTTTCGATAAAGCATACCTTCAAACTTCCGATCCTCCTCATTCGTTTGCTTATACTCATCTAATCCTAATACATACCTTTTTAACCCTGTTAATTCATTAATTAAGATATGTCCGTCTCTTAAACAAGCATTAAACGTATCTGAAAAGTATTTGTTCAGTCCTGGAAAGCTTTTCATGAAAGAATTATATACACTATCCCCTAACTCCCTTGATAGGTTTAAGTTATTAGCTATGGTATATCCATTTCCTCCATAAGTAATAGCGAAGTTAGCCCCCTTAGCTAATTGCCTTTTATCTCCATGTTTTTCTTTTACTTCCGCCAAAGATAATCCGTGAAGCTCATCCTTCCATATTTGTTTAGCTACAAAAGAGTGCAGGTCCCCACCTCCGTTTCTATAAAACTCTAACAAAGCAGGTTCCTCTGACCTGTCCGCTAATAAAACACTTTCCTGCCCGCTATAGTCACACGTAATTAAGACGTTGTTTCGTTGCCCCTTAAAACTGGACCTAACCTTTTTGGATTTTGGAAGGTTTTGAATGTTGGGAAAAGGCCCTTTTTTCACATTACCACAGGACATTCTTCCCGTACTTACCAACTGTTTAAATTGGGTATGTATTCTTTTGCTCGGGAAAGGATAATCGAACCAATTACGACCATACGT